>Ga0065711_1027591_pt1 | contig 47812 bp, 25 predicted proteins | sample Hoacrofraction12_FD_59098 | JGI IMG/M metagenome (GOLD analysis project Ga0065711, IMG submission 59098) | Hoatzin crop microbial communities from Cojedes, Venezuela - Epithelial fraction 12 v2 (version 2) | ecosystem: Host-associated > Birds > Digestive system > Esophagus > Crop | place... | reverse complement strand
GGGGGGGGGGCGGTACGAGGCAGGCAGCAGTACCACAGGTAAGGATCTGCAGCTTTTAGCAGGTCACAAACTGAACACAGGTTAACAGTGTCATGATGCTGTGAAAAAGAGAACCTCACAGTGGTTTATATAAAACCAGGGTTATGTAAGGCACGTAAAGTAATCATTCCCTTCTGCCGAGCTCTGGTGAGGCCTCAGCTGGTCTATAGCCTCCACTGGTGCGTGGCACATGTGAAGAAATATATTGAGGGAAATAGCTCTCCATCTGCAGAAAGCAATATGGAAACAGAGACAGTACAGAGATTTTGTGTTACTAGACCTCCCACAGTCAGAAATGTGTTGTACAATATTACTGTGTGCTTTCAAGTAGTTTAAATCATTAGGGCTGACCTCAGAATCAAAGCAATAAAGGCAAAGGTGGTGGAGAATTTCAGGCAAGATTAACAGAGCAAAACACATATAATTTGCTTAGACCATCTTTTCAAACAAAAACCATTGAAAAGTAGGGTCATTGGGAATAGTGAGTATAATTTTGCATGTTACATGCATATAATTAGGGAGTGGTGGTGGCAAACAGAACTAGAAGTTGGGCTAGTATTAGAAAGACCCCTGCCCTCCTGAACGTGTCTCTGTTGGGATGTACTGGCAGCCCAACGTGAACCAGTCTGTTACTGACAGCCTTCAGCGCCTCATCCCACCGCAATTGTTAGTGAGGAAGATGACTGCACACGTGTATTATCTTTCTCTGGCTTTCAAAATTTTGTGAAAAGAGTCGTCAAACCTATTTGTTTCCTTTGCTGTCATGTTATTTACAAATTCTGTAATTCCCAGGAAGTTTTCCACTTGTTACTCCAAGTTAATACATCTACCTTTAAGCAGAGATCACTTCAAAGTCTGACCATCATATCTGATGTTCACTAAGTACACAAGGAAAAAAATGCTACGTTTAGAGATTCAGCAAGGACTCCTGTTCGCTACATTTTACTGCTTGGGCGACTACCTGAATTCCTCTGGCTTGATCCCCACTCCTTTCTCATAATTTCTCAGATTTCTAGCCCATCATTTCTGAATAAGAGTCCAGGGCTCCTTTTTGAAGGGAAAGAACTGCAGCTGACTGTCTGGCCATGCACACAAACATTGCCAGTCAAAAGCTGAGCCATGTCTATAGGGTGTATAAGCTGAGGGAGCATGTTATTGTTATCATTATTAGAGAATTCCTCCCACGCACCAGAATCAGTGCCATGCTTGCTGAGTTGTCAGTATGTCAGCCCAAACATTATACCAGCCATCTCTTTGGAGGTGAAGAAACTATCACCTGTACCAAAACCAGAGTAGCCTTTTGGTGTCTCTGGACACTAGTGAATATCGAGCCAAACAACTGGGATGGGTCGGCAGTGTCCATGGCGGCTGGTGCTTTTCTAGCTGCCTTTCTTCTCTTTCTTCCTGGTTTTGCTCTTGAGTTCTGCAACTGGGAGTGCTGGGAGCCCTTCCTTCCCTTGCCACTTGCTAATCCTGTGTGCACACACCACATTTGGTAGTAATTTGCTGTGGAGATGTAGCCTTTTTATATCTGTGGGATGTCTGATTTTCTAGGGTTTAACTTTTTGGGGAGAATACCTAATTTGGTCAGGTTTGTGCTCCCCTTACCACTGTAATTACTGTTTGCATCAGTGCTGTAGCTACTTCTCCACTGGCAGAGAAATAAAAGAAATATTCCCTGAAAGGACATTCCAGGATGGGAGAAGCCAACGCTTTGCTTTATGCTTCCTCCTCTCTTTTATAACACCACCCTTCAAAAGCTTTTGTTCAAACATCCTCCCAGTGGCTAGAAAAGAAAAGGAGCTCTCACTTTTATGTGTAAAAAAGTATAACAACAATTTAAAAAATCATTTTCCCACCAGCCGTGAGTTGTCATGGGTGCCTCAGGCACAGAGCATTTCATGGGATGAGCTACGCTGCTGGCGCTGGCTGTCCCTGGAACGGCTCCTCTGCAGGGCCATGGCTCCAGCCCCAAGCAGAGCTGCTGCTTCTTAAGGCAACTCTTCAGCCTGGAGACTCAGTGCATCCTGAGGATTATATATCTTCTCCTTCTCCTTGTTTTCTCGTGCTTTAAAACATAAGCTTTCATTTGTTCTATATCTCAGGGACTTCAAATGGGCATTGTGGCTATGCAGGATTAAGGTCATTAAAAATCTATTTTATGGTAACAAGCAGATTTTTTTCCTTAGAATTTCCAACTGGAATTCTGTACATTTGTCCCCACCCTTAATGTTTACCCTTCCAGCTAACTTTAATTATTCCCAAGGGTGCAAATAGGCAGGTACGCAGTTGTCACTAACGGACTCTTAGCTGCTCCTGCCTTTTCTTGATTATGAAATTTTAAACTCACATGGGAAGAAGCAGTCATACTTCCTTTAAGGAGTGTTGACAGTCTGAGGTTTAGCCACTACAGCTACTTTGTAATGACTAAATCTGTCTTCCGTCATTTCAAATAATGGTCAAAACTCTGCTGTCAGTTATCTCTGGAAAACTTCTCAGATTTTACCAGGCTTACATCTCTTTAGGAGAGAGCAGGCTTTTGCTCATGTTCTTTTGCATGACTCCCAGCTGGATAAAGTCCTTAAGGATATTGAAGACAGAATGTTGGCAGAACTGGTGGGAAAGGGAAACAGGAGAAAATCCAACAGAGGATGCTTGACAAAGATCAGTCTCTCACTTTACTATAATTTTATAACACAACACTGTAAATTCACTGGCATTGACTGAGCTACTCCAGAGTGACACCATGAAACTTGCAGATGTCACCTGGCCTCTCCAAGCAGAAGTCACCAGAACAGGAGAGAAATGGGAAAACAGCATTTTTTGTGCCGGATCTGAGTTAGAGGTACAGCTTCTTTTGATGTAGCTGCCATTAAGGACTGCAGGAAGGACAACAAACAAAAGAGAGAAAGAAGGAGAGGAAACCTGATTATAACCAAAGGAGTTGCAAGAAGGTTTGGCTGAGTGGTACCTGATGCTTTCACTGTGGGGATTTGGAGGGTAGAACTTGTGGGACTGATTGCAGTTAATGATATTATGTGGATGTGGAGAGCACCTCCATATCAAAATACAGGACAAAGAAGAAGACTGCTTCAAGTGAAAAGATTTTACTTGTGGAAGCAATGCAAGCAAATGGAAAATACAAAGAAGTGAGGAAGATGAGAAACCGGAGAAATATTTAATCTGAAAGAAATCTCTGGGATTAGACCAGGAGACAAAGGCCCTAGATCTCTGAGGTCCTGCCCACACTTTCTGAAGCCAGACCAGCTGCACATCAGGCCACTTTGGCAGTGGGACTTCAGGTCTTGCAGGTCCTTTAGCCTGAGTTTGCCAGTGAACTGGGTAAAATGCAAAACCACACAAAACCCCTCAAAGGAACCGACCCTATACCCTCCCATGCCAATAATGTGCCTCTGCTGTGGTGCTGCAGGACAGGCTACCCAGTCTTGTTTAACACCTTTATCAATGATCTGGAGGAGGGGATCAAGAGCTCCCTCATTAAATTTGCAGATGACACCGAGCTTGAGGGTAGGAAGGCTCTGAAGAGGGATCTAGACAGACTGGATCAATGGGCTGAGGCCAGTTGTATGAGTTTCAACAAGGCCGAGTGCCAGATCCTGCACTTGGGTCACAACAACCCCATACAACGCCACAGGCTTGGGAAAGAGTGGCTGGAAAGCTGCCTGGCGGAAAAGGACCTGAGGGTGTTGGTTGACAGCTGGCTGAACATGAGCCAGCAGTGTGCCCAGGTGGCCAAGAAGGCAAATGGCATCCTGGTTTGTATCAGGAATGGTGAGGCCAGCAGGAGTAGGGAAGTGATCTTGTCCCTGTACTCGGCACTGATGAGGCTGCACCTGGAGTACAGTGTTCAGTTTTGGGCCCCTCACTACAAGAAGGACATTGAGGTGCTGGAGCATGTCCAGAGAAGGGCAATGAGGCTGGTGAAGGATCTGGAGAACAAGTCTTATGAGCAGCAGCTGAGGGAACTGGGGCTGTTTAGTCTGGAGAAGAGGAGGCTGAGGGGGGACCCTATTGCTCTCTACAACTACCTGAAAGGAGGTTGTAGTGAGGCAGGTGTTGGTCTCTTCTCCCAACTAACTAGTGATAGGATGAGAAAAAATGGCCTCAAGCTGCATCAGGGGAGGTTTAGATTGGAGATTAGGCAAAATTTCTTTACTGAGAGAGTGGTCAGGCATTGGAACAGGCTGCCCAGGGTAGTGGTGGAGTCCCCTTCCCTGAAGGTGTTTGAAAAACTCATAGATGTGGCACTTCGGGATATGGCTTAGTAGGCATGGTGGTGTTGGGTTGACGGTTGAACTTGATGATCTTGGAGGTCTTTTCCAACCTATGATTCTATGATTCTGTGATTCTATGTCTTCAGGGCAGAAGCTTCCTTGTAATTTGCCCATCATGCAGTTACTGAGAGCTGGAGGTGATGTTGCAAGGTAAGTAATAATAAAAATCTCCCTCATATCGAGGAGAAAACCTTCAAGGGCAAAGGCTTCTGAAAGGAAATGCTGCTGAAAAGAATATCAAGCTTCATAAGCAGCTACTGCAGATGAGCTTTTAATTTAAAGGAGAATAAAGGGAAATAGCAGAAGAAAGCTAACCAAAGGAGAAAAAGAAAAGCAGAGGCCTGCTTGATGTTTCTTTTGGTTGGTGGGTTTTTTTTATTTTTAAATGTTGCTTTTTATTGTTTATGAAACAAATGCTTAAACAAGCACTACTGGTATTGTCAGTAATACTGTAACATTTGCCTTCACTCCCTTTGCTGCTCAGGGAACATGTCAGATTTTCAGCACATTTAGCCTTGCCATTTACTTCACAAGTCACAGCTGCAGAGTGGTACAACCAAGCCAATTGTACTAGAAATGAAATGCTGAGGAAATGAAATTTCTCCAGTGGTTTCCAGATATTCTGATTTTAGGGTAATCTTTTCATTAATTTGTTTCAGCAAAGAGATAAGCTGTAAAAACACTGTATTACTGTACGATTAAATAACAAAGATCAGCAGTGACAGTTAAAAAATCACAATATTTGTATCTTCGTGGGTCCTAGTGTAAGTTTGTATCAGCAGAATATTTTTCAGAATACAAGTACCCAATATCAAAAAGGTATATAACAGGAGATGAATGGAAAAGACAGAAGCTCTGAAGGCCTCAATGTAAATTCATAAGACGATGTTTGAACTAATATGAAATGCCGGCTTCTAAGTGAAAGGCAAGGTATTTCTTGCTATAAATATTTTACCTTGGATGGTAATGATAAGCTTTATTTTTAAGGCGTTTGCAGTGACCTTCAGGGCAGAGAGTGGAAAGAAGCTGAATGCACCGAATGAAATGTTGTTGCTGAATTCCAGATGCGGGACACGGGCAGCTCATGTAGCTGTCTCTGGCTTGTCCAGCAGCTGGAAAACTGTGCTATGTGAATGCACCATTTTTCACCCAATGAGAATTGAGTTCCATGCATTAATTTTGCACAGGTTAAAGAGCTCAAAGAATAAGAAAACAAGAAAGGAAGTTTATTTTCTTCCTCATGTGTGAGAACTGTAAGTTATTCTAATCAACTTTATCAGGGGTCAAACGCACACTATCTCACAAGCGAGTAACAGCCATAGATAAAAATTTCCCTAAACCACAGTGGCAGTGTAATAAGATCGAGAAATTCAGAAACAGACACTTGACTTAACTCTTGTCTTACTGAAGTTGAAGTTTAGAAAATCCCCTTTAGGAATTTCACTGTTATTTAAATTTGATTTGGAAGGCACTGGAAGGCAGAGGTGATGGGTGACGATGTAAGCCTCCAGGCAGTTAAACGCATCCATATGAAGGAGAAGAACTGAGTGAAGGTCCAGGTCCAGCGCTTTTGAAAATACGCTTGAATGCTTCCAGCGCATTCTACAGAATAAGGCTTTTTCCCTCCCTTACTGTATGACAAAATAACTAGGTAGCAGAAAAATCAATGTTTATTTGTGAGCATGCTGTGATTTTGATGTTCCATGAAAGCTTGCACAATGTTAGGCACTTTTTATTTTAAAATACTCATGTTTTGAAATGAAGTGCAGGTTACTGTATCACGGTAATAACTTGTCACATTGTTCTAGTCTGTAAAAAACAAAACTTGAATTCAGATAAATATTCACACAAAAGTCTGGTCAACCATAAGTGCAAAGAATTAAGCCAATAAGAGGTTGTCTCCCTGATCATTATTCTGATAACTGGCATAAAGTAATGGCTCTTAAGTAATACAGGAAGTGATTCTGCAGTTTGGTTTGCAGTACAAAATCGGCATTAAGTCATCCTGATCTGAATACTCAGGTGTAGGCTCAATGCGTAATCTCACATACTTCTTCAATATTGTGGGTCCTGTGTTTCCATAAAAGCATTATGAACACCAAAAAATAAATTTTGGAAGCATACATTAGTAAATAACATTATTTCTTTACAAAAAATATATACAATAATTTTTCATATTATAGAGAAGCAATAAATTTGGCAAAATTCAGGTTTCACTGAATTTGAAAATATGTAGCTTTTCTGACTTTTTTTCCTGTTTCTTCAATCTTGCTATGCTGTGAGGCATATTTGCATGGATACTACCTCATAATTCCTTCTTCATCTTAATATTTATCAGAAATGTACAACTATTGGTTTGCAATATGTTTGTTGAGGGAACAAAAGGAGAAATTGCAGCAAGGAAGCAATGAAGAGTAAAGCAAACTCTGCTGTATCCTACATTTTCCTACTAATTACTTTCTAGGTCACTACCTCTTTTCTTTGCATATAAAGATACACAAGTGCTCGCATCCACAGAAAAGCAAATTAGTGGAATGCAGTTTCCTGGATCTACCAGTTTTCTTCCTTATGTCTCTGCTGACGTCAGCAATAAATTTGTCTGGAAATGCAGCTGCTTTTCTTCATAATTGAACAGGTGTTTTGCTATCAATTTCAGCCAGATCCATTGTTTAGCTCTCTTTTCCTGTGTCTGATATTCTGAATTATTGCTCTGAAGAGAGGGCTACTCAGAAAGCAAAGCCACATGTACATAACTGAGGAATCTTCTGCTTTAATAAAGCATTCTCTGGAGTGTTAAAATTCAAGCTTCCCAGTGTCAGGGATTTCTGAGCATATCAGAAACTCTTTTTGGCCTGAGTTTAGTCTTTGTCCCTTTTATGGCATGGCTGGATCTCTTCATTGCCACCTTCATCTGTTCAGTAACCGATTCTGTAGCCACAGACAGATATGTTGCCTCGCCTGTTGCATATCCTGTGCTTTGCATCAGTAATCTGTTCACAAAGTTGTTCCATTCGAAAGTGACACATCTGATTCTCTTGATCTTCCTTCTTGCAGCAGGGCAAATCTGGGAGGAATGTGAGGCAGAGCACTAGCTGATGACAGAGGCAATAATAGAAAAAGGGCACTGTGAGACAACAGAAAGAGTTAAAAGCAAATGAACAATGTCTGCAATTAGCAGCTCATGAGAAAACCTGTGGAGCAAAACATTCTGAATAGATAATGTGATACCTTCATGGGTTGAAAGTCTTCTGTAAAAACACTGCTTGATGTATGAACATGGTAGTCACTTTTTCATACCACTGAAATTATGTTACAGGGGTTAAAAGAATACGGACACCTCTCCCCGGACAGTAAATTCAAATAATATAGGCGACAATAATTCTCATTCAAGTTGTCAAATTGTATGCAGTTGAATGAACTAATGGAGTGGGCGTCCCAGCGTGTTTCAAAATATGATCAAGAAGCCAGTGAAACGCATCGGTCTTTGAGTGGCTTTTAGAGTAAGTCAGTGGCAAAAATGATAGTGACTGCCACAAGACCATGTTGGGCAATGGAGGACTTGTCAGTCCATGAGAGCTCTGGACCAGGTGAGTCCACTCCACGGTTCTGACAGCAGAAGTGCAGGACATCAGCAGAGGGCTAGCTGTAGAAACTCCTCCTTTAGTGCTTTGTAATCTCCCTGCCACTGACTGCCACCTTGCTGAACATGCACTCTGTGCTGTGCTTGTGAAGTTTTCTCCTCCAGATTCTCATCAGCCCCCCGTTCTGCCCTTCCTGCCTCTGACCAAAGTCTGTAAAAACCACCTCACAGAGCTAAACACATTGTCCCCTACCTGTATCCCTCTCTTCCTTCTGGTGTTGCTGAACATGCTCCACATCCGAGGCTCTCGCTGACCCTCCACTCTGTGGTGCTGTCTTCTCTTTTGTCTGTTCCTCCCCCCCTAATACCGCTTTAAAATTTCTTTCAGGTATTCCCCCTTTTCCCCTCTGTGGAATAGTCCTTGACCCCTGACTGCTCCCACTGTATGATCTTTCTTTGGATAAGATCATCTGCCTACTATGCTTCAACTACGTTATTTAACCTGAAACAAACCTCCAATTCTTTTAAACTATTCTGTTACCCATGAGTGATCTGCTTTGATCAAGCACAGTATTTCTGACTTCTCTTATTTGGATACCTGATCATCAGCCTAAACTTAACTTGGGCAAAGCTGATGTCCTTTCAATCTCTTGCCAACTCCCACACTTTTCTCAGTCACTGATCACACCAGCACTGTACTACTCTGATTCACAGCCTGACTGCAAGTTTTATCTCTTCTTTCTCCCTCACTCTGTATATCTACTTTTTGCCATGTTTATCTCCCCAGTACTTTGTAGAATATAGTCCTTCCTATCTGCTCTTCTTATTTAACAATTCCAGCCAGACCATCACCTGCATGCATATTGGATGCTTTACCCTCCACCTGGCCTTTCCCAAACTTATGGCAGCATCCTTCAGCTTTCTTAGAACAGAAGAACCTGTTTTCCTCACCTGCTGTGAATCTCTCCCTTACCCTCCTATTCACCATCACATGACAGTTCTTGTTATGCATCTCTCTTATGTTTATTGTGTCAGAGATGATTGCTTTGAAAGTCCGACTTCCCAGTAATTCACGAGCACCTCTGCTTTCTCCCCCCCCCGCTGATTCTTGCATGCGAAATGCTGCCTTAGACTAAAGAGGAAAGCATAGCAGGTATGTATCGATCAAGATCTAGTTCAGTCACATAAAACAAGAACAAAAAAAACAACAAAACAACAAAGCCACCTCCAATGGCTGCGTGGGAAGCAGTAGGATTGGGATATAGGGTTTATTTACTTTAGAGCTTTCAAATGATTCAGAATGATGAGGTTGCAGCCCAGGTTTTATTACTGTCCTTTTAATAGCTGTGCCTTCTCCCACTATCTGATGTGCTATGGCTTGTCTAACTTCCAAACATTCTGCAACACCCAGCTGTGTGACGATCTATTGACGAAGTCAGAATTCTTGAAAGTAGATTTTTAACTTACAATTGAAACAGGGTGGCACTATTTGTTGCTGACCTTTAAAACTGGGAGAATAATCAAGTGGTGGGGACTGAGGACAAAGTGTTACTGCTTTAGTTAACTTTTATTTTGTATCCCTTCTGTTAATGTGCAGTTAAAAGTATGTCAAGGACATTATAGCTCAGTGATGAGTATTTTTTGTAAAAGAACATTCAAATAAATAAGCATTGTCACTTGCATTAATACAGTCTCTTGAAGTTGCTAGCAGACTGAGGCAACGTGCAGACAGAAATGGAAAGGCAAACCCTTCTCCAAAGTGTTTGTAACGTTAACATAAGGCAAGATACGATGGTTGAAACAAACAAAAGGAGGTTCAGGAGGCAATTGGTAGAAGGAGATCTTCAGTAGTCACACAGCTGCTTTTTGGGAAGGCTGGTGATGTACGCCAGATAATGGGCTTTTATGACGTTGTTAGCAGAGACAAAAGAACACAACATACACCAGTATTTTAGTTTGTCGTTGCCCAGCTGAGAATAAGCAGGCACTGTTTAAAGGTCATCATGCTATCTGGGTCATAGGGAAAGATATGAAGGAAGAACTTTATGGATTTTGGTAAAACATTGCACTTTTTACTGTTACTTCAGTCCCTTTCTCCTCTTGCTTTTTGTCACACTCACTTATACCTCCCCTTTCCATAGAGATTGTCAGATTGAACAGTTCCTCATAAGCAGAGGCTGTATCCATCTTTGTGGCTTCACAGTCCTTAATGCAAGGGAGCACTAAGCAAGGTGTAGCCTGTGGTTACTAGGAAAACTATCATCACACCTATTCTGCACTTCTTTGCCCCTTGCTTTGTGTTTAAAGTTGAATGGGAAATAGAAACATCAACATTCAGACCTCTGAGATCACTAAAACACTGTCTCTATATCCTTCCTGTATGCTAAATGAGACATAAGCTGACAGGAAGGTTATATCTGGGCATACAATTTAAACTGATCATAACCATAAAGACCTAGATTCTTAAATCATTTGAATAGGTTTAACACCCATGTCTTGATCCTACAGGTCATGCATCAAAATCTTCATACGCACTGTTGTGCCTGTATTACATAGCCCCAAGGGAGGGGAGAAAGTCTCCTATTCCATGCTGCAGGGAGGGGTGAGCAGAGCCAGATGGAGAGTGCCCTGCCAGCCCCATCCACCCCTGAGACTTCCCTCCAAACCAAGGAATGCACACTGAACACTGCACATGACGCACCATGCACTGCACACCACGCTCTGCAACACTGCATGCTGCAACACCACATGCTGCAACACCGCACACTGCTCATTGCACACCAGCACTGCACACACTGCCTGCTCTGGAGCCACGCACTGAGCATCTCCCCTCCGCATAAGACCTATCTCAAACGAGACAACTGCATGACTGCCTGAAGTCAGACTTTTCACAAAATTCAAGCACTTGAATTCACAAATCTAAATCATATTTGCCTTGTTTGTAACTTCCTTGTTACTTAAGAGGCTGGAAATAAATTCAGTGAAGTACAGCAGGACCACTGCCATTTTTCTTCAGTGTGGCTTGAACCACAAGCTTTCAGCAAAGAGCTCCTGCCATTCTATAAAAGTTTAAGAACTTCTGAAGAGCTCTTGAACTCTATAAAACCAAGCAGATTTGGTTTCCCAGCTGATGGCTGTTACCTTAAGAGGGTGGCTGGTTTCTGGGAACATGTGCTTGGTCCAAGACGTGGTCATGGTAGCACAGTTTCACTTCTCTCTCTGTTATGCCCTTTTACCATGTCTCTGCTCCAGTGTCACATCGGTAGGCTGTCAAAATTTTCCTGAACCAAATGAGCCTGAAAAGGGAAGTAATGACTCCTGGCAATGTGTATTTTAGGAAAATCTAAACAGATTTCCTAGGGTGAAGTAGATGGTCTTTGTAACCTGAAGGCTTTTTCCCCGCTCAGCGATGTGACGCCTGCAACAGTGTTAGTGGCAAGACAAGACTGGAAATTATGTAAATAGATGAATGTATGAATGGAATGTTATAGGCAGGGAGCTAAACATAGAAGTTGATCTAAGCAATCACAATAATATATCAAACAAGTCATAGTTTGGCTAGCTAATATGTTCCCAGTCTAGAATGGAAAAAGGGCCCTCAAATGACAACAGTTCACTCCATTGCTTATCAGTTCCTAGATGATTTGTTGGTGTTGTACTGAGGATGAATATCTGAAAAGAGCATAATCTTTCACAAATAGAGCGCTGTGGGAAGTAGAGGATACATCTTTCCTAATACTTAATGTACACTGCTTCATCAAGTCAATATATTGCAAAGCAATGCAGCTACATAGCTCAGTAGAGGATTTTTTAAGAAAGAAAATGTAAAAGAGTTTTAAATATTAAGAAAATAACAGTGTGACTTGAGGTTACTAGTAAAAAATCATTACATCTTCATGAGAGTATGCTGTTTTTCTTTTACATTAGTAGTCTGGAGGAAAGAACATGTAGTTTGTAGAAAGGGAGCAGAGAGTCTCTGTTTCAGAGCGTAACAGATTCTGAGTGATTTGGAGGAAGTAATCCAAGTACAGACCTGCATTCTGTAAATTAGTGCTGTCACGAAATGAAGGGGAAAACTTACAGCTAACTATACTCACAGTGAAGGTATGCAATAAACACTGGGATGTAGATAAATCTATAGCACTTGCCAAATGGACTGGGTTGCTGACTGAAAGGGGTCTTTCCTCCTTCAAATGCCTGACTGTTTTCAAAATTTATTTTTAGGTATTGTGCTGCTTTTGTGCTTATAGAAATGCACTCTTCCTTGTAGCTTGCCCTTATCAAACCAGCTATTTTATGGAAGTCTGTTTAATGGCAGGCAGACATAATTTCACTCCTTTAAGGTCATGATGCTCTCTTCAAAGGTTAGGGCATATGCTGGGGTTAGACTGACTTTTTGAGGTCGCTATGTTATGGCTTTTAAAGAAAGACTTGTAATGGGCAACAAGTTTCTATGGAAATACTACATATTATTTAAAAATTATAGTCCTCAACGAATTTACTCCCATGGATAATTTACGAAGGATAATTGATCCTTATGTACAGACTGGAAAAAAAAGTGTTCATTCTCACATTTACAGCAACTGGCAGATAGTAAACACATTAATACTAACCAGCCAGCAACTAACAGCGTCACAGAATATGCCTGTCTTTCCTGAAAGCCACAAAAATGTAAACTGGTGGGCAACCTGAGATTAAAGGTCTCGGCAGGAATCTAAACAGTCTTGGATATCTCTGCAGCAAAGATCAGTGGTTGGAGTGGGCTGCCCCAGAGCGAACAGCACTGGTGCTTGTCACATCCTTGGGGAAGTGGCTTCCTGAGTCACGGCCTTTGCCAAGAATATGAAAACTCGACAACATTTCCTATGTTGGTTTGTTTTTTTAAATTATAACCCCCTCCCATCTTGTCTTATTTCTTTCCACATAGCTCCTCATGCTGTCCACCAGGGCCCAAGGGGGGAATAGAGATTCCAAGTCAAATATTAAGGGATTTAAGCAATTTCCAGTCTTTCATAATGACATAATGAAGCCTTTTACATCCCACACTTGAGAAACACTTAATGTAATCATACCTGGAGTCTCAGGTAAAGTATCACAATCTACTGTGATCGGAAGTGATCTACCAGGATTTCAGATTTTGATTGGCCTGGAAGACTTGATGTAATCCCTACTAGCAGTTCCGATAAATGTATAAACTAAAATATACTGACAGAGAGGGAAAGATTTATTTGGATTTAAACTCTAGATTAGGCCAAAGGGTATTTCTCCATTTTGTCTTAATTTATATTCCTAAGTAGTATTCTCCTGAAGCTGAAAGATAGGTAAGTTACATTTATCCAGACTGGTGGTAACAAATTTATGGGTCTTTTCTAAGATGTTTATCAGAAAAAAAAAAAAATCATTATTAGATTTTAGGCTCAGTTTTGTGTCTGGTCTTGTTTAACATCTTTATCAATGATCTGGATGAGGGGATTGAGTGCTCCCTCAGTAAGTTTGCAGATGACACCAAGCTGGGCGGGAGTGTCGAGCTGCTTAATGGTAGGAAGGCTCTGCAGAGGGATCTGGACAAGCTGGATCGATGGGCTGAGGCCAACTGTATGAGGTTCAATAAGGCCAAACGCCGGCTCCTGCACTTGGGTCACAACAGCTCCATGCCACACTACAGGCTTAGGGAAGACTGGCTGGAAAGTTGCCTGGTGGAAAAGGACCTGGGGGTGCTGGTCGACAGCCGGCTGAACATGAGCCAGCAGTGTGCCCAGGTGGCCAAGAAGGCCAACGGCATCCTGGTTTGTATCAGGAATGGTGTGGCCAGCAGGAGTAGGGAGGTGATTGTGCTCCTGTACTTGGCACTGATGAGGCCGCACCTGGAGTACGGTGTTCAGTTTTGGGCCCCTCACTCCAAGAAGGACGTTGAGTTGCTGGAACATGTCCAGAGAAGGGCAATGAAGCTGGTGAAGGGTCTGGAGCACAAGTCTTATAAGCAGCGGCCAAAGAAACTGGGGCTGTTTATTCTGTAGAAGAGGAGGCTGAGGGGGGACCCTATTGCTCTCTACCACTACCTGAAAGGAGGTTGTAGTGGGGCAGGTGTTGGTCTCTTCTCCTGGGTAACTAGCAATAGGATGAGAGGCAATGGCCTCAAGCTACATCAGGGGAGGTTTAGATTGGAGATTAGGAAAATTTTATTCCTGGAAGAGTGGTCAGGCACTGGAATAGGCTGCCCAGGGATGTGGATGAGTCCCCATCCCTGGAGGTATTCAAAAAACGCGTAGATGTGGCACTTCAGTATATGGTTTAGTAGGCATGGTGTTGCTGGGCGGATGGTTGGACTTGATCATCTTAGAAGTCTCTTCCAACCTATGATTCTGTGATTCTGTGATTCTATGATGGAATCAGGAATCAGGATTATACCTGATATATTGAACATTTTTCTCAGTGAACTGGAGGCAGGTGTAGCATTACAATGATCTAAAATTTGTGGAAGGCAAAATAATTAGAGTGATAAATAAAACTGGCCAGGACAGTCACAAAAAAATGTGTCTTACCCTGAGCTCTTCCATACATGCAGGTGTGGGAGAAGAAGATAAGAGCAAGAGGATAAACTTAACCAGGAGAGTGGCATTGCTGGGGCTGTGTGGAGGTCTGGTTGCATCCATCTGAGAAGAGCATTGGCAAACTGGATATGGAGACAGGTCAAGAAAATACTTAAAGGAAATGTCGTACAGTGAGAAACTTCAAGAGCTTGAGCTATTTATCTTACCAAAATCAGCAGTGAAAAATTACTTGGGTTTAATGTATATTAGCCTACAGGGGAGGCAATATAGAATATTCTAGGTCCCTTAAATTTCACAGAGAAAGACCTAGTAAAAAGATATTGTTACGCTCAAACCAGTTGAATTCAAATTACTCTCTGATTTTAATAGCAAGGATCGTTAACAACAGAGGGGATTAGTTCCAAATTCTTGCTTTTCTATGTTTTTAGAGAAGGGATTTGACCTAGGGCTGCCCATGTTCCCCTGGAGTTTGGGCAAAGCTGATTCAGAGCCCCTAGGGGAGGTGAATGGGGTGGTGAATGTACCAGGCTGAGGTGCTGAGGAGAGAGCCGTCAATCTGCTGAATCTGAACTGACTCCTTCCAGCTCCTAAAAAGGACCTGTTTGGGCTGTCGCTTATCTATGAATCACAATTTGAAAGCTGATTGAGGGATAAAAACATTTCTTATTTAAACAACTCTGTGCAAAATTGTTTCATAATCACCAAATAATTCAATATTCCAGGCAGAATTTTCTCATAATAGGCTCTAACTTGCTGCATCACGACTCATAAATCTTAGTTTACTCCAACCCAAGCTGATATGCTTTTTATTCTTCAAGCAAATTGAAACCGAATGTTGTAGACAGCATTGTAATCTATTCTTTTTTCATCATCATTATTATTGCTGTTGTTATTGTTGTTATTACTAAGATATTTGAACGTTTTTATTATCCTTTGTTAAATGCTCACAGTCTGCTTGGCGTTGTAGAAGCAACAGTAGATAACACCTGCCCCCGAGTACATATAATTTGAGCCTCTGATCTGGCAATTTAAAATGCGTGGCTGGAATCCACATTAAAGTTAACGGTGCTCCACTTGAGCACAGTGGTCTGCCTGAGCATTACAAATTGCAGGATCGGGGCCGTAAGCATTTGCATGTGGATAGAAGATTCCACTTAGTCTCTTCAAGTCAAAGCTTACTGCTAGACCAGAAAGTGTGATTTCCATACCTTGGAAGGATACAAGAACTGCTCTGAAACCAGGTGTCCAGCTTTACAGATTTGTGGTTGTTTTCCTTACTTTGGGTGGAAACCTTTCTCTGACCCAAATTTCATGTCAACCAGAGGCTCTTTCAATGCAGCAGCCTGCCATAGAAATGGCCATTGGTGTTGACTTCGCTGTAGACAAGGGCTCTGGAAGTCGCCTGTGGGTCTGGAGCAGAGCCAGGAGGTGCTGCCGAGAGGTACCCAACTCCTCCAGCATCCCTTGCGGGGGACGGACAGGCTAGCATGTCTTGCTGCAGGGCTGGGAGCCTGGCTCCTGGACCAGCACTGCTCCTCTTGGAGACACCTGTACCGCACCAGGTCTCCTGACAGTGGCAGCTAGGAACAACGAATCTGGCTTGGGGGTCAGCAAGAGGGCCAATCCGAGAAGTTTTGAAGGAAGATGTTCACATTCAATGAATTGGTGTTTCTTCAGGAAATTGTGTACATCAGAAAAAAATTCTGCTTGGATCTTCAGTCACTTTAATGGCTCAGGTCTGTTTGACTCCTATTTACTTCTGTGCTTGAAATAGAAAAATGCATGAATAAAAACCAACACAGCCAGAGAAAATGAATTCCCTGTTGGACTTTTATTTCACTAATTAAAAAAGAAGAATGTGACGCTGCTGAGGAGGAGGAAGTTTGTGGAAATGATCTGCATGCCCAGTGTTTGCGAAGGACACTGTTCCTCCGCAGCACTGTGAGTCTAAACAGAGTGAGCAGCATCCCCCACCAAGAATGTGCTTCTATATTTAGAGGAACCCAGCAAAACCTACTGAATATAGGATGTTGAACAGAAACAGTAATTTTCATCAGTACATTATCTTCTCCCTATTTACATTGATTCTTCAGGAGAAAACAGCCTGCTAAGCTCTAGCTGCTATTAGCAAAAATAGCAGCAACCCAACTGGAAGTAATTTCACTGTTGACTGCATTGCAGTTTATACAACTGATTTCATTCCAGATTCAGGGGACAGCAAAAGTATCACGGCTGTGTTGTCCTTGACCTCTGGCAGGTACAGCCTGTCTGCTGACCCAGTCAGCGTGATGCAGGAATAATGTTTCTCTCTCTGAAATGGCAACTGGGCTTTTTTCCTTTCTTTTCAGGTTACTTTTGAATTTTCAAGCCAGCTCCAGAAGCTTAGTGGAACAGAGCTGCCTCTCATTAACTGGGTCGTCAACAGCGCCTTCCACTCTTACCTCCAGTCCAGGCCTGCCTCCCTTCTCTCTGTCCCCTAACTGACTTTCAATTTCCAATTTGCTTTTCTTTCATGCTAGCCACTTGGGCTGGAAAACATCCTCCAAAGCAATCAGGCCACTTCTGTTGGAATTTAAGATCACAAAAGTTACAGCTGGAGAAGAGCATGCTGCCCTCTTAAATGTGAGAAGGTAAGTGTAGCATGGGGTCAGGTGCTGCCCTCAATTATAGTGGTATGGATCTGGAGGAATTTTGTTTTCTTCAATGACATTAATCCTGTTAACTGAAAGTTGAGAGCGCTGCCTGCGCATTTCCCTTTGTACCCCTTCATCTTCTTCAGTTTATAAATGATTCCTATCATAAAAGATTTGGGGATATTTTATACAGCAGTAGGTTTATAAATATTAATGTGTCAGACCCCGCACAATGTGAAACAGAAGCCAGATAGTCTGTTTGGAAAGAGCTCGTTTATCCTCTGTGGACACTGCAAGCGTGGCCAGTCCAAGACAGCTGGAATTTATGAGGTGCAGAGATATCAGGGGAAGGGAGCACCAGCTATTCACTTATTCCTGCAAATCTAAAACTGTTCTGCTGCAACACAGGATTTAGTCTCCCAGGTTAAACTCATGCTGTCTTCAAGGAAATATCTTCTCCAGAATTTTTAAAGATGGAAGAAGATGTGCCTTACCTCTCACTTCTCTTCCTCCCCTGCTCTCTGTAGGTCCTTCCCACTCTGCTGTGTTTTCCCCTTCTGTTCTCTGCCTCTCGTCCCCTTATTTCTCCTCTTCCTGTTCTCCTGATTTATCCAGGAGCTTTCTTCACTTCACCCTCTTTTGTTTCTCCACCCACCGGAGAAGGCCCATGTCCTATAAAAGTTTTCAGGTTGTGAAGAGGAGAAATTTAGCTTAGATGCATATGTAATTACTTCATCTTTTTAGGAAGCACAGCTTGGAAAAATTGCTCTAATTTGTGTCATTTTTCTGGAATCCTGCTAGCACAAAATTTAGGTAATTTGAATATGCTTTTAAACTAAATAGCTGCCACACTGGATACTGCTTTAACAGTTTCTGCTTGTAATTGGCTAATTGCCATTATCTTTATGCTCTCCTCAGTTCTGCCATCGAGTGTGTTTTGAGTAAAAAGTCTGAGCAAACTTAGTTTGAATGTAGAAGTAACCAAAGGGCTCTGCCTGGGTGCTCTGTGCCTGTGCAGGATCATCAGTGGGGTTCTCTTGAGCTGAATTACTTCCCCATGGGACCTGCCTCTCGTGCAGTCACAACTGGAGACAAAAACTCAGCTCCGTGTCATTGCCATGAAAAGCACTGAGCGCACATCTGTAATTAATACCTTTAGTTTTCAGCAGAGCTGGTCCTGAATGGGAATGGTGGGAAGTTATCCCCTGCCATGTGTAAAACAACCTCAAATGCAAAGGTGCTGGAACCTCGTCTCACGGCACTGGTGATGGTCTGTGCCCTAGGAGTGCACCGCAATGAAGATATTTGCTTCTAAAGCTTCCCCTCCCCTCCACAAAAGGAAAGCTCTGCCCTCAATCTATATACTTTTTTTTCCATATTTTCTCTTTTCCTGCATTAGTATTACACATAAACAATTTCTGCTTGGGTAGATAGCAAAACCCTGTGCAGTGGAGGAGGAGATAAAGCTCAGCATTCCTCAGGAGGCCGGTGTCTCCTCCACCCCAGCTCCGTACAAGTCACCTCACTGCAGGCATCCAGAGAAAGAGCAGAATTTCTTTGTCTCAAGATTTCACAGTAGTTCAGCTGTGTTTTCCTTGAAGTTAACACTGACATGCTTTAATACCCTGGTTTATCTCCAGTTTTACACATCTGAGCTGGGGGAACCTTAAGCACTCAGCTGTGTGTTGAAACCTCTCCTGAAGCTGTCTTAAACCTCCCTTTCATGCGCTGGCTTTTCGCTTGGTGACGGTGATGCCAAAGGGAAGCAGGGTGTCCCTGCAGGAGGGCCCCACTGAAGGAGAAGTGGGACGTTACTTGGCTCCTCTGGCCTTTCTGAAACAGCTGAAGAAGACCCATGTCGGCGTTGCTGGTGGTTATACGGGACGGGTTTGCTAGGAGCTCAATATAGGCTGTTTCATTTTACAGCCAACAAATGGCAGTGGCTGCTGGAAGGAGCTCAGCTGTCTCTCGCAGCAAGCAAGCACAGCCATACGCAGGTTCACTCCCACGTGATTAATGCACCAGGAGCAGGAGCAATCCTGTTCTAAAAGCCGTAGAATTATGCTCATAAAAATGAGCCCCTTTAGAACTTAGGGAGCACTATAGTGTATTTTACTCCAGATAATTAGATACGTATTCAGGCAAGGACTTTTCAGAAACAAATACAACTGCCAGTTGTGCAGCATTTTGCTGGTGCATCAGGATTGAAGGCACAGCCATGAGACTGACAGGGCTCTTCACAGTGGCGAGGCAGTAGACATAGCAAAAATCTGTGTAACATGTCCAGGGAGAAAACTGATTGGATTTAAAGATCCTGTTGGTTTTAAAAGGCAAATGTGCTCTGAAAGTATTTTAAGACTAGGATCTTCCCATTAAATTCAATATGACAATTCCTGAAAATGATGGGCACTAAATAAATTCATGCAGTATTTTAGTAATTAAAGAAAATATCTCTATCCATTTGAATAGTACTCAGAAGACACTGAGAAATTCAGTACATCAGAACAACAGTTGTCTAATAACTTCCTTCATCTTTCTTGCATAAAATGCAGCTGCTTTGTTGGGTCAGTACATGTTTATGTATAACATCACATTTGAAATATAAACTGATGTGATAGGGCTTTTTTTCTTTATTGCTTGCTTTGTACTAATAGAATATGTGCTAACTGGTTAGAAATCAGAAGTTCTTCCTAAGAAAATCATTTTGTGAATAAGCAGAAAGACTTTGAAATAAGTGAGAGACAAAGCCATTTACAGCTTTGGTCTCATTCACACCATGAACTAACCATTCATTAATTCTGTCATCACTGAACCCATTTGTGCATCAGTTTATTTTTCAGTTTATTTACCTGAAAGATGGGTATAAAAATAGTTATTTACCAAACAGGTGTTTTTTGCTTGCCCATAAGCTAAAGAACCTTTTACAGTCTCATTCCTGGACCTCCCCAAAAAAGAGTATCTTCATGCTCAAGCAATTACCACAGCTAAGCCATGAAACAGCTCAGGTAGTATATTTTAAACTTACCAGCTTTGGGAGAAGTGTGAAAATAGCATTTAAGTAATGCCAATTTACTGTAATTCCCAACTGTTTTACACAAAAGAACAGAATGTTTTAAAATAAACATTGCAAAATAGTTCCCACTGATCTGCTTCTGGTTAGAACCTAGTCAAAACCCAACAAACCACCAGAGGAGAATCACTGCAAAGTGGTGGGGTGATTTTCCTCTACACGCATCCAGAAGAGGGTGGTCTGGACAACACAAGGTAAAAGGATAAACAAACAAAATACATGCCAATTTAATACTCTGCAGTCTGCAGATACACCAGATGGGTTCTGCCTTAATTTTGCTCCAAGGCTTTTAAATTCCTTCTCAAATATTTTTCACTCCCATCATATGAACTTCTTCATTATTCCTTTACAAAAGCCTTGGGGTATGTGATTGCTGCCTCTACAAGTCCCTTAGAAGTCTCTGGGAGAGTGTACGCAGTATTCAGCTCTCCAAGACTGCAGTTAAATCCCAGGGTTCCTTGTCAGGTCAAGGACTGTGTCTGAGGAGACTTCAAGGGCTCAGCATCTTTGGAGTGATAGTCCATAGCAAGGTGAAAACCCCGAAGAAGATTTCAGATTTCTGTGGCCAGCTGAGGTAGGGTCAGTCTCTGTAACAATGATCAACATTCACAGGGCTCCACTTTGGGGAAGCCAGTGGTAATGTTGCTTTTCCTCACCACCAGCAGACATATCACTCTTCATACCTGCTCAGGAGAGCTGAAATGAAGAGAAAACAGGGTTATAGGAGGAACCTCTGTTCTCCGCAGAGGCTGGGAAGGAAGCGAGACTCTTGGCACGCATGGGATGCTTTGAGTAAGGGAGAAGCGTCTTGTCTTCTCGCTTCTTCCTAGGACTTTAGAGGGACTTCATTTTGGCAAAGGCATTTGTCACATTCTCATATCCTCCTGCTGCTGCAGACCAGGAGGCTGGCAGGAGTAATGATGCCGTAATGACACCATCATGACGCAGTGATGACAGCAGGAGTATGCAGAGGGGACCCAGCCCGAGCAGCAGGGTCAAGCCCCTCCACAGTGCTTTGTGCTCTGTCACCGCACGACGCTTGTCCAGACTCTTCATCTACTGCTTGAAACAAAGGCTCTGTACCTTCTTCTGTAGCATATTTGAATGAAGTAACTCTGTAGGTTTGAATGGATCCATTCCTCACTTACCCCACTCCCACAGAAAACAGAGCTTGACCCAGATAAACCAGCGAAAAAGTCACAGGCTTGGTGATAGATTGTAAAATTCCACCATTCCACATGGGATATGACCTTCTTATTAATTACAAAATGCTCTGGCTGATTAACTCTAATTTGATTCCATAGTTTAAATATGCTCTGTGTGAAACAGAATTTGGGTGGGAAAAAATGAGGGTAAAGAGAAGATTTTGTTCTGTGCAGCAATCCCATCTGTTCTGGATGTTATGTGCTTTATTTCTAATTGCATAAGGACAAGCCCACCCGGGAAGTGACATTTGCAGTTAGCCCACCCCAAGATGTCAAATTTTTTAAAATGCAGAACAAAAAATATAAAACATTAACAAGGAAGATGTAATGGACTCCAAAGAGATATTTCTATTTTAATCTATGTGAAATAGTTCATATTTTCCCTAGACAATCTACATTTTTTATCCTTCTCAGACAAGCAAAGAATTATGTCTGTAGTTTTGCCAGCTTATTATCATTAGACTGAAACAATCTACACCATCCTCAACACTATGCCAGTGAAAAAGATATTATTCTGTCTTGCATCACACTGGTTTATGCCAGGTAACTCTGCTAATGTCAAAATTGAGACACATTGCTCTACGACTGACATAACTCAGACTTGGTATATTTATTACAAGAACAGTTTAATAAGTACCGTATGGTCTAGGGTATGGGAGCACAGTGAACATTTTGAAAGAGTTTGAAAAGACACATCTGAACACTGGTTCCTGGCTAGGAAGCGGGTACTGGGGAAATGCTGAAATGGGCTGACCTGGCACTGGATCTGAAGGAGCTCATCACTAGCCAGGCCTTTCCTATGCCCCTGAGCCTTGTTTTGCCTTCCCACGGTCTGGTGAGAGTCATTTGAACCCTTCAGGATAAGGGAGAGCATCCCAAGCTTTTCAAATGATGGAAAACAGCTGAATTTTGCCATGCATCTCCTCACGCAGGTGCAGGTCCTTTTTGTTAAGTTTTTACCCTTCCAGGCTATGGGTAGGAGGAATTGGAAACAAAACTGAGCCTGCTTCCTTGGCTCGCGTTTGCACAGATCCTCACAAAAACACCCTTCCTTCTCTATGTTTATGGGTACCCTCCATGGCATAAATGGGATGGTGCATATGGGGCTTGGGAGGTATGCATGTCTAGGACTGCAGGAAGAAAGAGTAGTTTTTTCAGCCAAGAATCTTCCAAAGTCAGAAAGAAACCTCAGCTCAATACATTGGGATCTGTCTGTGCATATATATATTTGCAGACAGCTCACGTAATTACAGTAAATTTATTACAGCCCTAAAAATGTGGTTCTAGCTGTGTTGCTCTATGTCATTAATTGCTAACTTCCTAACAAGCTTCTACTTTCCATGCAAATTTTCAACCTCATATCTACATTGCCAACTAAGGCAAGGTGCATTGGAAAATTAATTAAAAACTTGGAGCCGTATTGTTAACTTCGCAGCATTAGCTCTTTCAGGTAAAGGCTAGTGAAGCATAACTCTATGTCTCACCTTAGAAATGCCAAGACAAGCTACAACAACTGGTGTTTGATTTATAAAAGTCTCCTTACACTGATGGCACATAGTTGTGCAATACTGGAAACTATTTGGGTCTAACATGGTCATGGGATTGTAATTCTATGTAGTGACTCTTCCTGGGAGAAGGAAGGAGAAGGTCTCATCTTATTTTAAAATTTATCTTAACCCAAAGATTTCCTAGGGTCTTCTTAGCATCTTCAAGCAGAGCACAGCTCTCTTTTCAGCAAAGAAGTTTACATCTTTGACAACTGCCCTCTTCTGTATAAAAATACACATTATGTTAAGGGCCTTGTTCTATTCTTATTCAGTGACATCAATTCAGAATAGCCCAGCAGAGTGATGTAATTAAAGGTCAAAGGCTGGCTTAACTGGAGTTATTGCAGTTTGACACTGGTAACAGTGAAAAGAATCTGCCCTGCGAGATGTGTGTTGTGCGTGAGCCTGTGTATCTGTGTGTCTTAGTTCCTAAGAGGAAGAGATACTTGAGATAACCTAACTAGATTAGAGTTATCCTGCTGGTTTTCCCGGGGCATGACTGGGCTCCGACTGAGGCCCTGTCACACAGGGACCATTGCTATTCTGCATCCTTATCCGTCACCATAAGTATCAGGAGATTCTTTTGCTTCAGTAGCTGCAGGCTGAGTAGAGAGCATGAAGAGGGAGAGTGGCAGAAGACACTTTGGATAGATCCCTTTGGACAGCAGAACACACTGAGATACATAACTGCTTCTTCAAACGTAACCTCAGAATTATTCTGCAAACAAAGTGTAGCTTATTTTGGGGAAATTTCTCCTCCACCTAAGAACTCAGAAATGAAAGACTGCTGATTTGCCTGCTTAAGGCTCCTTTGGTAGCTAGGAAACAATTGCTGCCTTATCTATATCGTGTTATGTTATATTTAGGAGAGACTGCTCACTACTTGATTAATTGTTTAGTAAAAACCTTTAGTCAAAGTTATGTGGTCTGTCAACTGTTTGCACATAGCAACACTGAAGTGCCAACAAACTCTGGGGGTCAGAGGTGAAAATACTAACCTGTCCCAGGGCGTTTGCCCTGCTGAATGCAAATGGAGAATGCACATGAAAACGTGCTAAGGGAAGCACCAGACTCTTTCCTCTGTATTAAGGGGCAATAAATCTAAGCAGCCACTCGCACGCTGGTTTTCCTGTTCTCAGCCCTCCAGGGAAAATCTCCTTGGGATACAGCCTGGAGAACAGCATGCCTGCTGCTCTTCTTTTCTTCTCTGCATACTTCGACCCTCTGCACGTTAAGGAAGATCCACTTCATAGTTTCTCCTCTTTGGCCTCCAGTGTTACTCTTTAGCCAAGAGCAACCTTCTCAGCCAGGACATCATTATGGGAGGAGAGGGTTCCCAACCGACATGTGCTGTGCTCCACGTCAGCACGTTGCATGTCATCCCCCACCATCTGCAGAAATGGCAGCTCTGTGCTAATTAAAGAGCTGTGCCAATTAGCTGCATCGAGTCTGTGAGTCCGAGCAGTAGATCATACAGTCTGTTGTGGAGTCTAGCTTCAGTGTCGATTATTTACTTTCAGAAGTGGCTTGCTTTCTGGTTCCTTCTGTTTTGCCTTGACTTGCCTCAGGTAAACAGGTCTTTCAGAGGAATGCTAAGTGAAGCAGCTCCTTTCTCCACTGCTACTGATTTACACCTGGCTTCTGCAAGACACTTATGCTCCCTCCTCCCTCAGGTAGGTGCTGAGCTCTCCAAGCACACAATGTCAGTGAAGGGCAGACTACATTTTTTTATATCACTCCCACAACCAAGTCAACTTGATTCTCTTTTAAATTCTGCAGAAGTCTGAACTGTAAGCTGCACGGATGCTGGAAGAACAGGGCCCTTATCATCTGCGAAAAGAAATTAGATGAAGGTTGTTATATCTCTTGCAGGTGTTCAACAACATTTTTGTAGAGTAGTATCTAAATCGAAAAGAAATATCTTTTGGGGAATGGAAAAATAAAATACTAATATTCGCTAGTGTCTTTTCATCAGGTTAAGTCACTAGATAGATGATTAGCTGGGATGAAATGATGCTGATGATACTGAGACTGCCTGCAATGGTGGCTAAAGGGATTTCAGATCTTGGTCTCTGTGGAGGGACAGAATGGACATGGAAAGTAAAAAGGATGTAAATGCGCATATAAATAACATTGTGAACTGATATATTACCTGTTTCTAAACATTGAAAAGAAAACTCACAATAAAAATTCCTGTTGCGGACAAAGAAAACTCACAATAAAAATTCCTGGTGTGTGTAAACTAGAACTAGTTTAGACCAATCCTTAAGCACTCAGGTTTCTGAGGTCTGTATGGAAGTGATGTGAGCATTGGGAGTTGTGAGGAGCTCTTTTCAGCAAGGTTGTGTCAGAAGAACAATCTGCTTTCCTAGAAAACAGCACAGCTCCTCCTGTCGGAATCAGTTGGGGAGGCTCATAATTCAGAGTTTAGAGAAGTATGTAGAGGAGGCAGCTGATACCTTGGTTGAATGCTCTTTATCCTCCATTATAAATATAGGCTTCCGCCTCAGATAACTAGATATCCTCTTGAGCTTATTGTCTGGCTGGGAGTAGACAAAGCAGCTGCCTTTCTCAGTCTTCTCATAACTGAGCCCAGCCAACTTGCACTGAGCCTGGCTCCCACAAAGCGGTTTGTTCCTGATCAGAGAGGGCTGCAGAAGGCTTCTGGTGAGAAAACCCTTTCAGGTAGGGCTGCGACATTGACAGCCGATGGGCCTGCCATGGCCTGTGGTGGCTAAATCGCAAAGGTGACTGGGCTCAGTCTTTTCAGCAGTACCCAGGGCATGTGGGCAGCCGGGTGAGATGCAGCTGGCTTAGCATCAAGTCTGGGAGGACACGCGCCAGTGGCATGACAGTGGGTTTAGAAGGTAAAACAAATTGGGAAACTTTGTGAGGATCCCAACTTTAGCATGGATGAAAGGTATCAGACTGCCAACTGTGAGAGACACTGGTCCTCCTCAGGTGTAACCATTCTGGAATACATCATTTGCTGTAACTGCAGCAAATTCCTTCCTCTGCTGTCAGTCAGTGGGGTGAGTGTGAACTTTTCTCTCAAATAAGGAACTGTGATTCTCCTCGAGATGATTGCAGTTCACTGGAGGTGACATTTATTTTAATCACTATAGAGGAAGGGCAGCAGGTATGGCTCACACTGGGCTATGTCTGAAGAGGCTGACAGACCCTTCAGGATTATTTAAGAAGATATGTGAGTAGTGTCCTAGATTTTATTTGCATTGCTACATCATGCACCCAGTATTTATCTGACAGATGAGCAGGGCACAGAGAGAATGAGAAAATCTCTTTCTAGCACTGGGATGGCTTCTGCAAGGTACGGGTGAGGCAGTGCAGAAAGGTTATTGTGGCTGTAGCTGCCACTGCTATTGTCTGGGATGGGAGAGTCCCACTCCCAGTGCTGTCAAGCAGGAGTCTTTAAGTCTACAAAGTGGTTTTTTGGGGAAAAAAATATTATGAAAATGTAATCTCTCCCAAAACCAATTTCCCTTCTATGAATGGAATCATTCCTTTTTTCTATACTAAGATGTTAAAAAACTAAACTTCTTTCTTAAACACCAAAGTAAGGCAACTGCACTTTATTTGGAGAATGCAAATGCCTCAAGCTGCAGTTTCTCTTCCACCAGCTCTCAGCAAGTGGCCGTTTAGTCTTAATTGCTCCTCACAGTGTAGTCCAATTAAGAATGGCATTAGCAGGGCAAGAACTATTTATTAATCTGTAAAAGGTATGAGATACAGTTCTTGTTTTGCCTGAGGTTTTGATTCAAATGTTTGGGTGAAAATCTAACCAGCTGGAATGCTCTCCAAGCAATACCGGAGTATTAGCAAGCTATCAGTTATAAGCAGGATAAATGTACATATGTAACTGAGTAGAACAAAACTTTACAAAACATTTATTTATATTTGGAAAGACAGATGTTGCTGAACTGACAGACCCAAACTATGAAGTGACTGTATTGACATTTGACTTGAGATATGATTGTGAGCTTGCTTAGACTGGAGGTAACTAGGGGGAAGTTGACTGTTTAGGGACTGACCACCTCAGGGTGCTTGTGCAAACAAAATGGAGCATCCCTTGGTGCTGGAAGAACACTTTTCCCACAACAGGAATATGAGGTAAGTTGTGAGGTCCCTGTGATCCTTTCTTCTATGCTTGGAGTGAGTGGTTTGGAAGTCACAACTATCAGTCTGGCTATTTCCCATCATGGCTGACAGCTGACGTGCAGCTCTACTAAAGTACATGCATACAGTGTTTTTTGCAGCTCAACTAAAGTAGATGCATAAAGTGTTTTTTGTAAAAACACTCTGCGTGATTGTTTTTTGCTCAGAATTTATTGTTTCAAGTAAATAAATGCAATGGTTATGCCCACTTATGCACATGAGATACCTGGGTTGTTTTTCGTCTAAGAGGTGTTAAGGTCTTACGTGCCATCTTGTCTAAGACCACCATATTTTTAACATTAGAAAATGGAGTAAGCAGGTAGAAGGGGGCAGAGAGCTGGATGTAGTTTGTTGCAGGGTGTGGAAGAATGTACTGTGCCATGGCAGCTTGGACAAAAGTTAACCATGGCCTTAACCATAGCAAACTCAATCCATTCTCCGTTGACTGGAGGCAAATGGTACATGTACGAGGGCTGAGCAAGAAGAGGTTCTCCCTATAAAGCAGAAATCTTTAGATAGTGACCAAATTTAGGAAAATCCATCTGAAGAAAATCAATGCAGAAGTGTCACCCATCACCTAGTTGCAAAGCAGCCTTACCTACTGAATTTTGTGAAACTTACCAGATTTCAGTCATGCTAAGGCTCAGACAAGAGTCATGTTTTCTTGTTAAGTGGTTAATCACAGGATCACAGAATCAGAGAATGGTAAGGGCTGGAAGGGACATCTGTGGATCACCTAGTCCAACCTCCCTGCCAAAGCAGGGTCACCTACAGCAGACTGCACAGAATGGCGTCCAGGTGGGTTTTGAATATCTCCAGAGAAGGAGACTCCACAACCCTTTTGGGCAAACCATTCCAGTGCTCTGTCACCCTCAGAGTAAAGAACTTCTTCCTCATGTTCAGATGGAACTTCCTGTGCTTCAGTTTGTGCCTGTTTCCACTTGTCCTGTCACTGGGCACCACAGTCTTGCCCCATCCTTTTGACACCCACCCTTAAGATATTTATAAGCATTTATAAGGTCCCCTCTCAGCCTTCTCTTCTTCAGGCTAAACAAGCCCAGCTCCCTCAGCCCCTCCTTACAGGAGAGAAGCTCCAGTCCCCTCATCATCTTTGTGGTGCTCCACTGGACTCTCTCCAGTAGTTCCTCATCTTTCTTGAACTGGGGAGCCCAGAACTGGATGCAGTACTCCAGAGGGGGCCTCACTAGGGCAGAGTAAAGGGGAAGGGGAACCTCCTTCGACTTGCTGGCCACACTCCTCTTAATGCACCCCAGGATCCCATTGGCCTTCTTGGCAACCAGGGCACACTGCTGGATCATGGTCAACTTGTCATCCACCAGGACACCCAGGTGGGGTCATCCACCAGGTCCGTCTCCGCAGAGCTGCTTCCCAGCAGGTCAGCCCTGAGCCTGTACCGGTGCCTTGGGTTATTCCTCCCCAGGTGCAGGACCCTGCACTTGCCCTTGTTGAACTTCATCAGATTCCTCTGCGGCCAACTCTCCAGCCTGTCCAGGTCTCACTGGGTGACAGCACAGCCTTCCAGTGTATCAGCTGCTCCTCCGAGTTTCGTGTCATCAGCAAACTTGCTGAGGGTACATTCTAACTCTTTATCCAGGTCATTGATGAATATATTGAACAGGACTGGGCCAAGTACTGACCGCTGGGGGACACCACTAGCTACAGGCCTCCAATTAGACTCTGCACTGCTGGGCACAACCCTCTGAGTTCTGCCGTTCAGCCAGTTCTTAATCCATCCCACTGTCCACTCCTCTAGCCCACACTTCCTGAGCTTGCCTATGAGAATGTTATGGGAGACAGTGTCAAAAGCCTTGCTGAAGTATAGGTAGACAACATCCACTGCTCTCCCCTCATCTACCCAGCTGGTCATGCCATCGTAGAAGGCTATCAAATTGGTCAAGCATGATTTCCCCTTGGTGAATCCATGTTGACTACTCCTGATAACTTTCTTTTCCTCCACTTGCTTAAAGGTGACATCCAGAATAAGCTGTTCCATCATCGTTCCAGGGATGGAGGAGAGGCTGATGGGCCTGTAGTTCCCTGGGTCCTCCTTCTTGCCCTTTTTGGAAGCTGGAGTGACATTGGCTTTCCTCCAGCCATGGAGACAGACTCTTTATTCCTGAAAGAGAAGTGTTTAATTTCATCCACTCATTATTCTTAAGAAATGAGAATGAGATTGGGTTTTTTATCAGCAGTATATACCCTCCAATCCAGGAGTTTTACTAACGTTTCTTGTGTGTGTGCTTGAATTTTCACCCTGCCTTCCTTCTGTCTGAGAGCTGCATTTATGAGAGGATGTGGTAGAGCCCCACAGGGTAGGCTGCATGTACTTGTGGGAGAGCCGGTCTGGTGGTTGGACTTCTCTTACCCTCTTTACCTGGTGAAGGATTCAGAGAAGCTTATTTTTCAAAGACCTTTTATTTACCATCTAACATTTAGGTAGAGCTGGAATTCAGTGTTACAGAGGAAAAGCCACTGTATTCTTGTTCTGCACCCTTTATATGTCACTAACGGGCCTGCTTCTCTTAGGAAGGTTGTTAAATCATTCTCAGGGAGGCTCTTCGTAGAGAGCTTCACTCCTGTTAATCTAAGGTGAAACACTGTGGGTCTTTCCTAAATCTGGAGGTAAATTCCTTACCTTTCCGATCTCTTTGGTGTAAGAGTTCTTTGCACTGATGCTCTGGCCCGGAGTGCTACACTGTCACCTATAGCAGTCCAGGGCCCTTGCCAGCCCTGAGACAGACTGCCATTGTTTCTGCCAGCCCTCCCCATGGCAGAGGGCTGATGCAAAGCCCTTTTTCTTTCCTTGCTCTTCTTCCTTTATTTATTTTCCAGGGTATTTCCAATCTATTTATGTGTAGATCTTTAAGAAGTGAATAGGTACAGTATTAGTTGACAGCTTCAGGAATCATGATTATTAGGAGCTTTCCAAAGCTGAAGTTGATGTAATATTCACATGATACCCAATAATCGGTTTTAAATTATGTAAAAGGTATGAAATAATCCCCACACAATGCACACTGCAGTCCCTTCTAGCAGCCTCTCTCTGTAATCTGCTTGGTGAGATTAATAAATGTATAGATCCAGAACCCTGTTCCAGAGTTATGTAAATCACTGGAGGCACCCGGTGAAATAGTGGCATAAGTGCAGTTAACAGGGTTTCGGAATTGATTTCATCATGATCAGGACTTTGTGCCCGGTCTAAAGAAGAACTGTTTGCTGTTCTACCCAAGGTGAGAAGCTGGTGCTGAGCAGAGCTGTGGCATCCCCACCACCTGGTCTGCCCGTGGGTTTCCTCGTCCCAGCTAGGGACGACTGCTGTGCTCCCACCCATTTCCAAAATGAAATGACGTCTTGTTGCTGTGTCTCTTTGCCGAGTTGTTGGCCTTTTGCTGGTTAGCTGACATTGCTGTAAGTGTGGTGAAGTGTGAGCGTAGGGCTACCTGCTCAGAACCAAGTGGCTGAGCAGTTGTGACGGTTAAGCGTCATTTTTACACCTTTTATAACAGAAACATTTATTGTACTGCTTATAAAAATTAATGTCTAATGATTTTCAAGGGGAACATTTTTCAGTTATAATGCCTGCAATATGATGGCATTAGTTGTCTCTGGAGTTATGATCTCACTGTGCCTTTACTTGGCTGAGTAACATTTTGCCACACCCAGAGGCATTTTCATCCTGAGGCTTTTTCCTTTGTGTACTTTCCACTTGAAAGTCACTTTGCATTTTGTTGTGAAGGCTCTGGAAGAACATGGCACTCACCCTTCAGTTCAAAGGATAGCTGACAAATCAACCTGTTATAGGGCTAACATGCAGAAAACAGAGGATTTCTCTTCTTGCACTGTTGGCTTCCCTGATCCAGCTGAAAAACACACTGTGGTTTCTCCCATGTTTGTACACCACTGTACCTGATCTGCTGGGCATCCAGAGCTGTGCCTCTGCCGAATCACAGGTGCGCAGTGGCATTGGCCTTGAAACCACTGGCCTTGTAACCACTGGCCTTGTTGGACATGCCTTATTGCATTACCTTGTGTGTCTGTGTCCTGCTCTGACTGTGCCACCTTTGCTATCTAGTTTGCTTCATCACTGTAAAATCCTCTGGTCAGCATCATACACAGACTCTCCAGAACCATTATAATGTTTTTGGAAATTCCTCACTCTTGAATATGGGTTTTAGGCATGCAGCTTGAAATAACCTGATGGATTTAAACACAAAGTCCAGAGAAATGTGAAATATTTGGTTACCTGGTTAACAGAATCTTCTTTCCTTTGAAAGTGTGTATTGTTTTCATCAGTTAACACGTGGAAATCCCAGCCCTTTGCCACTAGGTGGTACCCACATAAAACATTCTGTTTGTCTCTTAATTGTATACACTCTGATTTGCAGATAAGGTTTGGTCTGAATGGACGCAGGATCATTTATGTGAATACTGAAGTATGTAAGTTTTTCCTGGTGAAGAATCTAGATATGCTTTGGACAGTTAGTTACCAGATAATCATTCCAGTGGTTTAACAAGCTACTTTTTCCTTAATTTGGCTGTGCTATGGTCCTTTCAATTTGTCATGTGTCTGTGCTGCTGCTAGAAGCGGTGGTACCTCCTACCACTTCTGTCTCCACTTCTGGCAGCTTATTTCAGTCTGCTGCTTGCCTAGTGCTGTGCAGGGAACTGGTCTGAACTGGCAATCATGGACAGGCACACTGCACAGCCATGTTGCACATCCCAGCAACAGGGACATGATGAGGATCATCTTCTCAGAAAGTGGGAAGTGACTTCTCCTTCTGATGCCAACAAGGACTTCTGCTGAATTCAAAAGTCTGTGCAATGAAGTGTGAGATTTGGAGATGTTCCAGATCTCAGAGTATCACACCTTCATTAACAGTGTTCATTAAGGCCTCAATTCATCAAGATACTTAAGAACATAAACATAACTCATTTTAAGAATCTGAACTATACCACTGACTGCAATCAAGCTGCTGATGTGCTTAGAATGAGGTGAGTACTAAAGCAATTGATGGATGAAACCGTACGGCCTGTTGGAGCTACCCTGGAAACCAACTGTAAAATGTTCATTGATTTAACAGAGCAGATGTGTGCTGTCCGGCTGTGTGGAAACTGAAGTATCTTGGAGTGTTTCTCAGGCCATGGCCCCCAGGTCATGAGTGCATGTTGGGATTGGACTGAGACCACGCACTCCTCTCCCTTGCAGCATCCCTGGACAGTGATGTTGCCGTGGAGTATCCCAGGGGGCTTCCCCCTGACCACCTCGGGAATCAAAATCGAAGGTTAGGCACACTGGCCCTGAATATAGGAGGCAGATTTTGTGTCTGGTCCCAAACTCTTCATACCAGTAAAACCTTCTTTGAATTCAGCATGAGTTTTTGACAGTGTAAAACCTTCAGGGTCCAGCTAAGAGTGGTGCCCAGGTTCTAGAGTTTTTCACTCCCCAGCAGTATTTCTAATGGAGACTGACTGTTTAATCTGTTTGCTCAGTAAACATGAAATCTGATATGTAACATGTCAGAAATAATTGTTAAAACAAAACAAAACAAAATAAATTTGGGTACATCCAAGCAGAATACATACAGATACTGAAAACTGTAATAGTCCTGAATTTCTAGCAGGAAGGCTGCATTGTGTGTTGCTTCATTAGAAGGTGTACTGTGAGGCTAAATCACCCACCTGCACTCACACTTGGCTCAGTTTGGCGCATGAGTTGTCTGTGCAAGCACCAACAGTGACAGTTGCTCCTCAGGTGGCAAGAGTTGCTGCAAAATATGTTTTATACTATAGTGCTGCACGATTTAGGTTTTGGTGATATCCCTGCCAATGCCTTCAAATAATTTGATTTAGAGCAGAACTCAGGTCATAGTTAAGGGACAGTAAAATTTAGGCCACTATTATATATGGGAGATTTTCATATTCGGGTATCTTTTCAGGAGGCAGAAATGTTTGTATCCTGGAGTACAGATGTTAGATGGGCAGTTCTCCTGGTATGTACATACTTCCTTTCTCCCTGGGCCTCTCTGGGTACATGGGAAAGGACCTCAAGACAACCAGAGTTTTCTCTCTTTGGGAAAATGGTAATTAAAAATGGATGAGGCAGAGATTCAAGGTCGTTGTTCATGTGCTCCAAATTTTGGTCAAGATTTTTTCACCTGATGCTCAAATATAATCGGATCCTTGTATTTTTGGAAGTCTTATGTTAATATTCTGTTCCTGCAGAACTTCGTTTCCCTTCATTCAACTTTATCCACATTAGGCAATGTGCAAATGTTTGTGTTGGCTGGTGAGGCTGCGTACGTGGAGTTGGGAATCTGTGCTTGCCTTCAAGGGGGCATTTTGATTAAAATACTGAGATTCTTAGTTGCAGCAGTCACCTAAGTGATGAATGACCTTTATTCAGTTCTGTCCTCTTGTGAGCTGGACTTTCTTTCCTGCTCCTGAAAAAGAGGAGTGACCAGCACACTGGGGAGCAGTCTGAAGCAGAGGAAAGGTTTTCTCTTCACATCTCCTACTGTGGCTGCTGCAGCTTATATGTTCTAAGTAAATATTCAGTAGGAAAGGGAGACACTGTAAAATGTGGCGTTTAGCCCATGCACCTGTCCAGAAGTGTCCTACTGGATGGATGTATGAACTCAACTTCCATTTTCTTCCCTGTGGAGTGTCCAGAGAGAAACTGGAAGACACGGCTCATATCTACCCCCCTGGTCTTCTGGCTTTCTGATAGGTAAAATGATTGTCACTTACATGGACTTTAGAAGAAAGGGTTAAGGTACTTAACTCCAAGGGAAGGTTTAGGGCTGCAAATTCTGAATGGGAAGAATTGCTACATGCAAAGCAGAGAACATGACAGTCCTAGCGAGGGACAGGGTTCAACATCGGTCTTTGTCTCCAACATTTCCTTCTGGCCACCTACAATAGGGTTTGACCTACAAGAATCTGGTATTTTTATGTTTTTTCTGAAGCAGGATCCCACACACCTCACTTCGATTTTATGAACGCTGCAAAGCGATAGGGCACCCAGGAGTGCAATAGTGAAGTTTCTTGTCCATGTGCACCTGACTGTGAGCTGCCGTTCACTGTTCAGGGAGGTCTAGCTTTCAAATTCTCTAGATAATATGTTGACCTCTTTCCTTCTGTAGCTGTAAAGAAGGTCTCGGGAGCAAGACTGCATTCTTACCTCTCACTCATCCAGATTTGTTACTACCTCTTTTGTGCCAAAGAGAATGAATTAGAGAACTGTGTTATTTATAAATCTTCCATCTTTGTTGATGTAAAATGGAATGCTAATGACATACAAAACTATATTTCATCTGAGTGTAGAGAGTCTTAGAGCTACACATAATACATATGCAAAATTCTTAGGTATTATAGAATGCAATGTTCTGTATGATCTCCAACATTGCTAATATTTTCTTAAGTATTATAGTTAAATATTTTCAGATGTGAGTTAAAATATAATTTATATATAGAAACACAATACGATGCTGCTTAATTCAATGTCATTCAATAATATATTTCATACCAGAGCATCACAATCTATTAAGCCAAAGACATTTACTGGGAATTGACTTCAATCCTTAGGAGGCTGAAAGTAGCTTCAGTGGGATTAATGGCTTAAAGTTAATTGTTTTTGCTAACATTTTATTTGAAATGTCCTGCTTTGCAAATGTAACGTGACATTTTCCTCACTGGGGATGTCGAGCCAAATTCAGTGCTGACATAGGCAAGTGTAACCCCATTGACTTAATTAGAGCTGCACCTACTTACCTCAGCACTGAATTTGGTATCTTGCCCTTTTGAAGAAAATAGAAAAATGTAAAGGTTGGAGCTTAGAAACCTGGAGGTGGAGCACAGAGGACAAAAGGAAGAGGAAATACCAGTATCTGAAATGAGTTGTCCAGAGCTTCTCCTGAAAAGTAGATTTTAAAAGCAGACAAAGTTGATTTTACCCTCTTCAGGAAAGTCTGTGTGTTAAGTCTTGCTAAATAAATGGTGTGAAAACAATCTGAGGTTTTAATAGATACATGAAAGAAACAAACATATAATTGTTTCTGAAACTAAGAACAATCATTGCCCTTTTGTGAGGAATAAACTTGCTCTTTAGAAAGAGAATAGAGACAGTGCAGAGATACTGTTGACCTGGAGCAGGAGGGAGGCATTTGCATTTAGAAGTGCATATTAGCCCTGAAAGGCTGGGAGAGATAAAGGGGAAGTGGAAGACAAGAAGGCACCTGGCCACTTGTCTTCTCCAAGACAAAGGCAGTGACCCCAGGAGGTGCCAGGTGATCCCTTCCCAGCCACTGCAGTGGGAGTCTTTGCTGTCACCTGGTGCACAAGGGAGCTACATGCCCTCACTGCCTCCAGAGCAAAATTTGCTTGTATTGCACCTGTGGGAGTGAGATCTTTGCAGATGGACTTCATTTGTATTTTTTTTTTACACAGTATTTTATTTCCTTTGGGGGCTTTGAGTCCTCTCATTTTGACATCATGTCTTCATTCTCAACAGAAACTCTGAAGTGTGGATCCATTGCCACTCTTGTTCTCTTTATATGTACAAAGAGAGAAAGAATGAGAGAGATTATCCTTTGAACAGAAACACATGGATCATCTCAATTGCATTTCATGGTCGAGATCACACCTTCCCAAGGCAAAATCTATAGACCTAATCAAGGCTACAGCCTCGAGTTTCTTAGGCCAATTGGTTTTGGACAGCCAGAAGAATGTCAGCAAGCCCCCCTGCATCTCCAGTGAGAAGCTCGGGATAGAAGACAGAGAGTCTCCTGGCAGACATGAGGATGCCAGGGCTGTGTGCAGTGTGTGGCTATGTGGCTTCTTGCTTCTGGCCCAGCTCCTGGCACAGGGACGGGCTGGCAAACCTGGTGTTGGGAGTAGTGCTGGTGATAGCAGCAATGTCAACTGGTCTGAAGTTATCATTTGTCATGGGATGTCTGAAATGTTCCTGAAACTGCCTCTTAAGAGAGGGCGAAATGCTCAGTGTTCATTTAAAAAATGTTTAAGAAAAAAGCAAATTTAATACTTAACCTTCAACAATTGACACAGAGATGTAAGTGACCCTAAAAATGCAGAAACTGATATCAGCCCCACAAAGTCTTGTTTAATTTTTGAAGGCCTGTGGATATTCTTGAGGCATTAGTTGAAGGATTACTTCCCCCACCCCTGATCTTTGAAAGGATGTTCACGTTGTGAAAATGTGTTCTCATTCTCAGGCCACCCTCTTCTCCCTGCCCGCGATCTCCTCCCTGGCTCTGTGGGAAGAAAAGGAGAGGGAGGACAGGTACTGAGTCTTGGAGGTAAGGCTTGCCCTGCCACATGCAGAGTGTGGTCCTGTTTAATGCAAATACCCAAGGTTTTTATTGCATATTTGAATTCCTGCTACATGTGGCACTGCACATAATTCAAGAACTAAATACTGATTTCAGTTCAGGAATGCAAACGCCAATGCTGTTGGCTCTGAACGTAATTTCAGGACTTACTAACTGGTTTTGTTTTCAGTCCACAAGCATTCCTGCTGCTAATTCAGGGACTGTACTCAAAAGTCATATGTAAAAACATTTTTTTAATAAAAGAATAGGCAATTCATTAAGATAAAATTCATGTAAGCAGAGAATCCTCTTCCAGTATTTGATATAGCCTGGAGGAAGAGGACAGGAGGCATATTATAAAAAAAAATTAGATTTTGAAACATTTTCTGAGTGGGAAGCAATTTTTTTTTGTGCAATAAGAAACAACCCTAAAGGAATATCTTGCCCTTTAGTCCTGGCCATGCTGCCATTCATATGTCATCATGATGACCCCTTAAAATGCCTTACTGCATAACATGCAACCAAGAGCTGTGTATTAGTTTAGAGCGCACATATAATTTTTATGGACTGATCCCTGTATTCACATTTTCAAAATGTTCTGAGCTTTGCTCCCACACCAATGCCCTTCAATCAAGCAAGCAATGTGATACGATGGTCTGATATGGCTGTTTTCTCCAGTCAGAAATGTCATTTCCCAGTTTACGTAAAACATAGATATTTTGTAGATTAGCAGATTACTGAAATTTTATGAACCGACGAAACGTGCAAATGAATTATTCTTCTGAACTATCCAGGGAACATATATTACTGGTCAGATTCGGATCGGAGATATGGTGCATAGGAACAACAGAATTCAGGTTTTAATTTCAGATGTCTGCTAATACACTCAAAACAGAGAAAACTCAATTTGAGCATCAAATCAGTGAGTTACTTTAAATGAATAGTAATTTGACCACTGTGTTTGAATTCTTGTGAACAGCAGGTATAGCATCAAGATGAAGTGGAGAGGATGCTATACATTGGTTTACAGTATTATAATTATATTATGATTATTATATTCATATTCCAGCAAGAGATTACAAAAATTACCAGAAGAGAAGAAAAGGCTGTTACAATCACGTAACTTTAAACAGATATAAAACTGTGCAAGCTTCTTATGTGTGCAAGAAATTTGGTGATGTTCTCCTATCAGCTTGTGTAAGAGTCCAGTATAAAGCCGTTGTTATTTGCTTGAGCAGTAGGGTTAATTTATCTGTGTTTCATCAGTGCTTCCAGAAGCATTTCAGTGCAAGTCAATGTAAGTTCAGCCACCTAAAAAGTCAGTTTATGCACTGAACCAAAGGATGGGTAAGACTGAAGATCAGAGATGCAGGACGAGCTGGCAAAGGGGAAAGGTGATATTCCTTGCGCAGCAGAAAATTCCTGTGGATTGTCTTACAGCTGCATTACAAAAGTGTGCGGTTTTTTGAGAACTCACTTTCTGATTTTAAAGGCAGACTTGAGTGAAGGAAGTCTACAAAAAGGGTTTTAGCACCTGCTGCACCACTTCTCACCATTGTAACTCTTGGCAAGCAAAAGTGATGGATTATTTATCAGCCCAGACTAGTAATTCATGTAGAAAGTTCTATCTATCCCTTTTATCCTCAAATATCCCCCCATCCTATTTCTTTTTAACTCATTCCAGGTTCTCTCTGGGGTCAGTAGACACAACTGGATCCTTCACTGTCCACACAGAGTGCCTCTGAGAGTCCCAACACTATTTGCAATTTGCCAAGACCCCTGATGTCCCGTCAGGTCAGCTTTGCAGCTCAGCTTCTCCTGAGCTGTGGGACTGGGTCAGTCAACCACTCTCCACAGGCAGCCACTGACAGGGCTTGGAGCCTGTGGCAGCCTGCCCTCAGTGACACAACACTGCAAAAGGTACACCACTGTTTGGTCTTTCTGAATACAGCCTAAGTACCTATCAAATCTGTGTTGCCTAAGAGGTTCCTTTGGGAGTGCTGACTAAATGGAAGCTCTAATAAGCACATCCATCGTCATATGAGAGAGACTGTCAGAGAGATATTTACCTGTTGGCTGTCATTGAAGAAGATAGAAGTGCTATCTTTGCAAGATAGGATTTGTAGAAGTGCATTATTCATTGATTTACCTGTGGTATGCTATTTGTTGGAATATGGTTCTGTTCCACTTTGCTCACAATCTTTAATTTAGACCATGGGTCATGGTTTACTTGTTTCACAGCATCAGTAAAGTTCCAAGTTTTTAAATTTGGAAATGAACGTCTTAGAAATTGTGAACCCCATGCAGAGCAGAAAGCTAGGATGCACAATCACACCACACTGGAACCTGAAGCTGGAATACGCAGCCACGCTGCCTCCGATCAGAGAGAACAAAAACCCGTAGTATCCAGTACTAAATTACAGAGGACAGGACCTTGATCAGTGAAGATAATAGATCAGATCCTAGAAGCAGTTCAGAGGCACAATATGCTAATTTACTAATTAAATCTGTCTTGCCATGGTGATGGTTTTATGTTGCTTCTGGAGGTAGCTGAGACTTTGCTGACTTAAGGCTTCCACTTGCGCTCCCCTGTGCAGGAGAGGTCCTCTGCCCTTGACAAGGCACAGCATGGCCTGCAGGACTGGAGTGGCTGTGAAAATGTTCTTTACATAACGATTAGACTTAACCAAATCACTGTATGTAACTTATGGGGGTGGGTGTTCATGTGTGTGCACACGTAACAGAGCAAACTTTTCCTTAGGCCCCCAGCACCTTGCCTGGAAATGTATTTAAAGGGAGTCCATCCTCCAGGCTCTTTAAAAAAAGGCCAGCCTTGAAATGTTTTGCTGAGAGCAAGCTGAAGTTCTGCTTCCCAGGATCCAAGAGCTGCCTCTGCAAACAAGTGTTTGCTCTGCCATTGTCTCAGTGCGACATTGCTGCGTCTGTTAGTGTACCTGCTTTCCCACCCATGAGCCAACCTGTAAAGTTAGGGTCCACATCCAAACCCCCCTTTGGCTGATGCTGTTCCGATTGGAAGCCATAGCAGGACAGAGAGTAAGCAAGGGTGAAAAATTGGATTGGAATTGCCCAAAATGCTTTGTCTTTAGTGTTTCAGATAGTTTCAATCATTAGTTTATAGTCAGATCCCTTTGTTGTTGCAACACCATTTTTGGTGGTCCCTTGGCATTCCTGTAGTCATCAAGGTACAGGATTCCAAAAAAGAGACAAATGTGTGCTTCACTAACAAGCTACCAGCCATCTGTTGGAGTGATTAATTCCTGGAGCATAACAATTTACATACATTTTAATAATTTTGAGGTTTAGAAGTAAATTGTTTCTGGATTTTTTTTCACTATGCCGGCTCCAAGCAGTGGATGACAGTGGTGGTGGGGCTTTGGGAATTTCAATCCTGTAAATACTGTTCATCAGTTTATAAAACCAATAAAATGCTTAAAACTGCATCTGCTGCAATCCTCGACATGTAAGTGACAACATTTGTAGTTCTCTGGTGGTGAATATCTATTTTTGTCCAAACAATTCATCAGGTTGACTACCTAGATTATTTAACTTAATATTCATTATAAATTATTTATTTTATAGAGTTTGCTGGTATTCCATATGATTAAATGATTGTTTCAGAGCACAATCATCCAGTAGATGGTTTGAAAAAAAAAACAAAACCAGCAGTTTAATCTCTGTTAGCTGCTGCTATTCATAAAGTTCCCACACTGTTCTTGTGGGTTGTAATAACATGGAAGATGTTTGCTGGAAATCTATCCTGTGATTCAGCGTGGAAAAGCATGTTCTTCCATATTTAATGAGAGAAAATAACAGGTATAGAAGGATGTACAAAGTCATAGAAAACACTGAGGTGGAAACTCTGCATGGGCTTTTTGTATTTATACAAAGTCTTTGAGTCAAAATAGGCCAGGGGAACTAAATTTTTAATATTTATCCCAGTCGTTTGGATTTTGGCTTAATAATGTAGGCTGGAGTTTATCAGGTGGTGACAGCTGTGCTACGAAACTTTTAGGATCATTGGGCAGATGATCTCAGGATTCTTTCTCATGCATGGGTGGGGGGAATCAGGTTACAAAAGACTCTCTCAGTTGGGTTTGGATTATGCAGAAGAAAAAAAGGATAATTGATCTAATTTTGTATGCACCAGGTTTGGCAGGATCTGTATAGAGCTTTCTGATTTTGGCTCTGCTCTAACTGTGGAGAACTGGCTCTTGTTCAAAGGAGATGGCTTTTCAGTTTTCTTTGGTTTCTAGATGATCATTGGAGCCTTAAATAGGAACTTCATATACATTCAAAATAACATTTTTTGGGTCAGTTACTGTTCAGTACTTCTGTAATATCACTGTCCTAAACTGCAGGTGAACACAGGGTTGTACATTGGAGCAGCATCAATTTAGTACAAAGGGAGGCAAGGAGGCAGGAAGAGGGACACGCCTTGCAGGGGTCAGTCCCTTGTTTTGGCCTCTTAGGGTATGCAGATTGATGAAGTGAGCAAGTGAGGCCCATGTTGATCCCCAACCCCACGTCACGATAAACACTGAGGGTTAAAATCTGCCAACAGCTATGGGCTTCACTCCTTTCTTCGTCCCCTCGTTTTTACTCTGGCTGTGGAAAGAGCAGCTGCCAGAGCATGGGCTTGATTCCTCTGAACACCATCTCATATACAAGAAAGGCCATACAGGTGATATGCAACACAAGCAGATGCTGATGGACAGAAGTGGGTTCTGGTGACTGATGTCATATGTAAGAGCCAGAAGCCATGGGGAGCTGGAACAAGTCGGGTGCCAGGGCGGTGAGGGTGGGATGTGCAGCCACCAGCTGGAGGGAGCTTGTGAGAACCTATTTCTGTCACACATCTGAAGAAAAGCTGGAATGATTTCCATGCCTTTGCTGGATTACCTCTTCAGAAAGCATGTTGCAAGTGGCTTATTCCTGCCTTTTGCACCAGAGGATATTGTTTGCAGAAGTGAAGTATCTCTATAAAGAAAAACAAAACTATGTAAGGTGGCAAGGTCTCTTTACCGCAAACGCCTTATTAAGAATCTAATGGAGACTGAACCCCTTCTGTAGAAACAGTTTGCCCAGCCTGTTATCCAAGGACAACATGGTGTACTTTCGGCCCTTCCTGCATTTACAAGGTCTGTGATGTGCCAGCATGGCTCTGAGGAAATACTTGTGCTCAGAAAGGAAAGCATGTGAGCTGGTACCTTGACTTTTCGAACTCGAGGGATGCCACATCTAAGGGGCAGGAGACCGTCCCCATCACCTTGCTCCCGTATCTGGAGAGCACCTCCAGACCTCACTCTGATGTCCTCCACAGAGCGCTGGCTCATGGTCCATCTGCTGCAGGGTACGCTGGCTTAAGCAAGGCACTTTATACAACAGAGGATGCTGCTAGAAAAAGCAGTGAAGAGACATCTGTTTAAGAAATGTGCTTCCAGTTGCTGCATGGCGAAGGTGCAGTCTGTCCAGTAGACCTTCAATGTAACTTGAGGAAAACGATTATTGTCCTTGCACCAGAAGGACTGAAGCTACAGGGGTACAAGGATGTGTTTCCTTTGGGATATTCCCCATGTGAAAGAAACACAGCAGAACATTTGGTACCAGCCAAAGTGATCTATGGCCCAGGGTCTGGAATACAAGGCAGCCAGTTTGTGGGGCAGCCAAGAAAACCCTAAAGGCAGGAGAATGCTGTTCTTGTAGGGAGCCAGAGCAGCGGGTGCTGCATTGTGTTCCTACACCCATCTCCCTGGTGGTATGAGAATAACAGACTTTTTGTACCCAACCCAGGCAGAGAAGGAAACACCTGTGCACACTGATCTCAGTATTAAGGAGACATCTGAGTGACTTCTATCCCAGAAAGTCCTGTCTTGCCATATCTGCTTGCAACTGACCGATACTGCCATGTTTACCTGCTCCAGCCCAGCCCTGGTCTGCCACAGGCCACCCCAGAGGGCAGCCCATCTCTCAGCAACCCTAGACAGATGCTGATGTTGGTGATCGGAGATGTTGCCTGCACAAGCCAGCCGTGGTTGCACTTGGGGACAACTGAGTAGCTGGGAAGAAAGAAGGATTGTATCAGTAAGTGCTGAGCCTGAGCAATGACTTGAAGATCAGCCCCTCAATTAGGGAAGTGAGGTCACAACCAGACTGGAAAAAACAGGTGTAGTGCAGTAATTGTTGTAGTTAATAATCAGACTTAGCTGCACAGGAACTACAATCATTAATTCCTCGTTTTGCTTTAGGGGCCGTGTTTCTTCACTGGTCTGACCCTGCTGTCCACCCACCAGAGAGACTCTGAGACCCACCTCTTTCCAGACGCCCCTTGGGAGACATTAATCTGCAGGGAGCAGTGGGTGAAACCATTTCTCACAGCCCCTTGCCCTCCTCCACATCCCATTAGGCTCCTCCAGTTAATTTTTTTCGACCTGCTGACATCACATTTTACCTACTGTCAGCCCACAGCAGGGCTGTAACTGTGAACTTGCTCTGCAAGGTCAGGAACCCAGTGCCCTTCCTTCCGTTCAGTGGAGACAGCATGCACTATGTGAAATGTTTGTTTTAATTCCTGTTCTTACACTAAGGTGTCCTCCATATTTATATAATTTCCCTGCAGACTAATGTGGCTTTTTCTGCTCCCTCCTCTAAGCAGAACTTCAAGCATACAAAAGGGGAGAGTAGGAGATCTGCTTCATGTGGCTTCCACAAAGGTAGTCCTAATGAGAGCCCTTCGGCTGTGCAAGAGCAGGGAAGAGGCAACTTATGGAAGAAACATCCCTCTTCAAAAATATGAACTCTTCAAAGATATGAACTCTTTGAAGAAGCCTTCTTTAATGGTTTGATTTTAATATCTGTGTTTACCAAATCTTGGTTCCAGTTAGGGAATCTAGGGTTATTTTCTGATGACTTCTCTAGCTTTAAAAAGAAAGTTCAGGGATAGCTGTGCAATTAACTGTGACTTAGGCATGTCTGTATAGCAACAGCAAACCTTCTGCAGAAGAAATTAAATTTCTCCCCAAAGGAGAGTGATTGCATACATGACTTATTCAAATGTGTAGATAAATTGCTTTGACATGTTTTGCAGGAAGGAACAGAGGCACGTCAGTATTGAAATAGCTCTGCGTACCACACATCTGTTCACAGGTAATTGGATTACCTCATGTGTCTGATACCAAAAAAGGGGATGAAAAAATGATCACCAAATGACAGAACAGATTTACACTGAATTTGATCTCTCTGCATTCAGCGTCAATGTGCTGCACAAAAGAAACTCCCATCTTACGTGGGGAAGGGATGCAGAGCAAAGCACATCAACAGGAGCCATCCTTCCAGCCATGCCATGGCTTCCCTGCTCCATCCAGGCTATTCCATCATGCAGGAACAAATGGGACTGTTCCCATTTTGGCCAAATGGAATGTAAATCTCCTAAAAACTGCCCTGCTTTTTAGTGAAATATCTCGTATGTCAAAGTTTTGGACAGTTGATGGCTCCCATCCACTGCCTCAGCAGGTGTGGGAACCTTCAGTGTGTCAGAGGGGTTATTCCTGATGGTACAGGCTTGTGGAGCACCGGATAGACGACCGGGGACTGGAAGCCCTCAGCTGGTGGCTGTGTACATTCTCACTGCAGCCAGGACACTTCTGGCTACCATTTCTAGTTACCAGTGTCTGTCCCCACCTCACTGCTGAAAAGCTGCTCTGATATTTTCATTAGTTACCAATATTCCTACTTCGCTGCCTAAAGGCTACTCTGATATTTTCATCTACGTATTTGTATTTCATCTGCTCTGCTTCCAGAGACCTGGGAGATCTGGCATTGCTGGACAAGGAGCTGCCGTCCTCAATTTGCCTCAAGGTCCATCTAGGTTCAGACTCCTTCTTTAATTATGGCTGATACCAGGTTTTCAGGAGAGGCGGTAGGAATTCTGTACCTATGGATGTGTATGTGAGATGAGAGCTCCTGCTCACTACCAGTCAGGCCTGGAAAGCGTGGTTCAATGTTCTTTAAACATATGTTTGTCGTCAGTGGTTCTGGCCGTCCTGGGCAATCGAATACCCATATACTGTACTACCAAATCTCACTTTGAACTGCCACGTATTTCCTGATTCTGCTTTTGTTCCCTGTCACAGACACTGGAGTGTGCAAATATTGGCCTTGCTGTTTTCTTCACGTGCATTTTCCAGGACTGGTAGGAGGCGGGTGTTTCAGGACAGAGCCAGAACCAGTGAGCTTGTTCGTGTGTGTAAGAAATTCAGCTCCAGTCTTTAAAAATAATGAACGCCATTCCAATCACCAGGGATTGCTGATGGCTCACCACACTGGTCAGTGCAGGAGAAGTGGAAGAGCAGCCCTTGTTCCCTTCTGCTGCCAGCCCTGCACCATGGCCCGCAGAGAGCAGCCTGGTTAACCACCGGTGCCAGCTCTTATGGGCTGCAAACTGCTGTGGACCCTTCGCTAGCAGTGGGAAAAACCCATCCAAACACCTTGTTTTTTGCTCTTACCTGTACAAGTGGGAGGAGGGCTTGTGCTTCCCACCTTCCCAGCCATGCTTCCCAGCTGGGAGGAGAGAGGAAGAGGAGGATGAAGATGTAGAGGGGAGGGAGCATAGGAAGAAATTACAGGTGTTCAGCTGAAGCGTGACATTTACTGATCTTCCACTTTGGTGCTACAGCGCTGTTGTGCCTTTTCCTCCCCTGTTTCATTAATTGAAGGCTAAAGCCAGAACTATTCAAGCACTGTCCTTGCCGTTTCAGTGGCAAAATCACAGCCTTGCCTCACACATGACAAGTGCCTGCCTTCTATTGGTGCTCATTTTTTTCTGCCAGAGCTCCCTCTGCAGCAGATATCCTTGGGGAACAAGGGAGAGAGACGGCCTTTTTGGTGCTGCATCTGCTCAAGTGCCTGGGGACCACACTGCACCCATTATTATTTGATAATTTCCAGTGGAAATTGTCACTAATCCAGCTGAAAGTGCATGGTATGCCACACAGAAAATCTAATTGCTGTATGAGTGCCTGCTGCAGGTGACACTCTGAGCCTTCACCGCCTAGGTACTCCCACCCAAGAGACAAAAAAAATAGGGAGGAAACACACAGTCCTTTGCAGCCACATTTTGGGCCATGGCCAGCCATTTTGTCCTGGTCTGTGTGTCTCAAGGCACTCTGAGCCTCAGGTTCTGTCTGCAAAGCAAATGAACTAGAGATCTGACTGGCCTACTAGCCTCAGTGATGGCGTGAATTCTGGTTAAGGTCTCCCACGGCAAGGTCCTTCCCACTTCTGCTCCTGCCCTCTTATACAAAGCCAAAACAGTTGCACCATTGCACATCACAGCCAAGAAAGATGACTACAAACCTTGTGTGATTCAGAGCTCAAGGTGATTGCTGTGCAAGCTCTCCAATGGCTGCACCTCCATCCCCACCACGCTGCTCTCAACTGCCCCACAGCTCCCTCCCAAAGTCAGGGTGGGCACGTGGGGACAATACAATCATCAACTTAGTCACAGGGTGCATTTAGGTAGCACAGAGTCATAAGACTGGAAAGATGGAGTATTTTGGAGAAGAGTGAGTGCAACAGGTAGTTTGACAGGCTGCCAAAGTGCTGAATCATGGCTGTGGATGTATCTGCTAAAAGTGACTGTCATTTCTCCCCCAGTCATGTAGCACATGGTGTAGCATCAGCCACTCTTCAACTCCAAGGAGGTGGCATTTCAGCTCTTGATCAGTGCCTTGCTTTGGTTTGACAGGTGCCTTGGCAAGGTAAGCAGCTATGATGATGGTCCTGATAGTAGATGTTAGCTTTGCACAGCAGGTGCAGCAGGTGTTTTAAAGCCAGCCACACTCTGAGGCAGTTAGCAATGACTTCTCACCTGTGAGAAAAGAAGACATGAGAAGGCATCAGGCTGAGAAACTGCTAGATGGCTCAGCAAGGTGCCGGTGGCACAAAGTCATAGAGATGCTTCTACCCTGGGTACAAGAGAAGAAAGCAGACATTTGACAGATGCTGGTCATATGGCTGCATGTGTGACCAGAAGGTGCTCAGTGACTTTGCTGAAGGTGAGGCAGGAGAGACCTGCTTGGTGCAGTCACAGGGATGGATTAAAACGGCTTCCTTTTTTTAATAGAGACTTTACTGTATTTAAAATAATCATCCCAGAGAAGTGAAAAGTCGATAAGTGAGCTCAGGCTGCACTCTGCTTTGCAATACCTGAGCTGTGGATAATTGCAAGATTACCCTGGGGGGCTACTCCTTTGCTCAGATGAGTTTGAAAAGGCAAAGCTTCATGACATGGTGTGATGACTTCTTCGAGGACACAAGCTTTAGATCGGTCCTGCCTTGCTGTTACTCCTGCGGTCTGGTTATAGGAGGGTATGCCTGCTGGTGAGACGAAGGGAGGACAGCAAGGACACTGTCAGATGGTACTGGATGCCATGAGGCTTGGAACTGATGAGCTTCTGACAGTTCAGGTTTCGAAGTATCTTTTATACAGAAGGTTATAAATAAAATAATAATTTATTCATGCTGAAAGAGCACATGATAAGGTAATTAAAATCTGCAAAGAGAGGGCCTGAGATCATGATAAAAGGGGGAAAAAATCAGGAAAAATCCAAGAATGAGGTCTCAAACAGCAGATGAAAGAGAATCTCATCCGCCATCACCAGCTGTTATCAACAATAAAACACATCCCCCTTCTTCTGTCCTCCAGAAAGTTCATTTCACTCCCAGACACTTTCTGCTGTGACGGGGCGTTTTTCAGGTCCTTGCAATTTCATTGCCCTTCCTCCCGTGGTGGCATCCCTTCTGAGTCGTGGCCCTGTGGAGCAGACACGCGCTCCCACTCCCTCTTGCCATCCTCTGCGGCGGTGGCCTCGCCTCTGCTGCTCGCTGGTCCTCGCTGCCCGAGACTGGAAGGCGAGGCCCAGCCTCCCACCCCACCAACACCAGCGGTTTCTGGGGATGGTTTGGTTCTTCGGCTGGAACCATCAGGGAAACCCAGGCGTCTCAGCACGGGGTGTCCAAAGGCTTTGCTGGTGGCGGCAGCGGAGAGCAGTGCCCACGGGGGGACCTGTGCCCACAGGGGACCTGCCCAACCCCGTCCCACAAAGCCGGGTCCCGCAGGGCTCGGTGCCGGCATGGGGCCCCCCAGTAGCCCGGCTCCGTGGAAGGCCACTCTCGTTCCACACAAACCGGGCGGCGGGAGCATTTATCTTTCTTTTAAACAGGCGGTTTCGCTATGACAGGTAATTTGGCACATTTCTAGCTGAAATGTGCCAAATGATTTGGCAGATATTTCGCATATGTCTGAAAATAGGAGCACCTGCTGCTGGCCTACAGGGAGGTTGGGCATGGGGGGG
>Ga0065711_1001129_pt1 | contig 47813 bp, 27 predicted proteins | sample Hoacrofraction12_FD_59098 | JGI IMG/M metagenome (GOLD analysis project Ga0065711, IMG submission 59098) | Hoatzin crop microbial communities from Cojedes, Venezuela - Epithelial fraction 12 v2 (version 2) | ecosystem: Host-associated > Birds > Digestive system > Esophagus > Crop | place... | reverse complement strand
CCCTTCCCTTCCCTTCCCTTCCCTTCCCTTCCCTTCCCTTCCCTTCCCTCTGTTGATAAGAGCTGAAGGATCTTTACCATAAAACCTGTGAAGTCCACCTCTGGTGGTGGAGTGGAGAACTGCTCATGCTGTCCTGTCTGACTGCACAAGCTACTCAAGGCTGGATCCTAAATTATCTCTTCTTTCCATGTTGCTCCTGCTGTGTGTTCTCCTGAGCTGTTGGAGAATTGATGAAAAACAGAAGTTACATTTGTGTCTAAAGAAAAGAAAAAAAAATTCTCCTTTAGAAATAAACAGCGAAAAAACACCAAGTAAATCCTTCTCTTCCAGTAATAACTGTTTACCAAGTTATTGAACTCTGTGTATGAGCTCAGAGCTGGAAAGGACAACCTGGCTTTCCAAGCCTCAGTCACAGGGAAGACTCCCTGCTGCTGAGGGATCAACATGGGGCTGAAGCCCTTTTTGTGGACTCTCAGGTTCTCTCTGTCTGCTTTCTTTTCTTCTTCCACTTCTCCCACTGAGAGGCTGCTCCAAATCACAGCTGCTCCACACTCAGATTTTTCTGACCTCCAGCCTAGAAGCATTCATGGTTGGTTTATCTCATTTCTGCACCAAGATAACTGTATGGTTTAAACGGCTCTTCTCATTTCTTGCTGCTGCCCTCCTCAACTGTATTTGCAAGAGGTGATCCTGTGCCTTATCAGGCTGCGTTTTTGCAGCTTGAAGAAGCCAGGCTTTCCTGAGTCAGGACTCATGTTCTTACCAGCGCTTCTGTGCACCTATTCCAATTCAGTTATTCATCTCTGGATTTTGGTGTGACCAGAACTGCTCACAAATAAGAGCGTCTGGGAAAGGGCTGCTTTCATTAACACTGACTTCAGCATCTAACCAGTAACTGTAGCTTAGATCATATATTTGAGAAGGATCCTCTAGTCTTGCTTTGAAGACATCAGGTAATAGTGACTCTTTCTGCCCTAGGAGAATTCTGTCAGTGGTTGCTTACTTCGAAGTTTAAGTGGGTATCTTAATTTGAATAGGCTACCTTTAGCCACTGCATCTTGAAGTGCCTTTCTTTACTAGTCTTACAGTGGCTTTTATTGTCAGAAACCTGATTTTTCTTTGTCTACAAGTATAAGAGCACTTCTGTGTAAAGCAATTAGGAAATTACAAGAGTTTGAGTTTCAGAAACTGAACACTCCTGTTCCAAGAAAAGGTCTCTTTTAAGGTATCTTTGCGTATCCAAAAATCGCTCACTATCAGCTTCCATCTCTGGATGACAATGGGCACTGCACCAGCGAGAGTATATGCAAAGAATGAAAATAAAGTCCATTATTTATGACCCTCTCTCTGAGCTTCCCTGGCTTGTGTGAGGAAAGTGGAACTACTTGGAAATGCTTTGCCTCCCCCTGGATTTCTGGCTTCTTTGAAGGTTGCCTTGATCTTTGTGAATAATCTTTGGCTTATATATTTGATTTCATGCCAGCAAACTAAATCTTTCTATAATGCACGTTCCTTCAGGCTTTGTATATCGTGAAAATTTGAGGGATTTTTGCCACAGTTTGGTGTAGTGCTGTTTTCCTTCTTCTGGCACTGAAGAATAGCGGGATGTGGTTGTGAGCAAGGCGCAGCCTGCAGTGCACAAAGTCAGGGTTTGTTACCTGGCTGTGCTGCAGGCGCTCTGCCTGTCCATGAGTGAACTGCACAATCGCTCCCTGTATCTGCCTTTAAACTGGGGGGCAATGACACTGCCTGGCCCAGCTGAGCTCTTGTGCATTCCTAAACCGTTCTGATGACACATTGTCTCTGACTGCTTAGCCACTGGGCTTACAGTGATGGTAGCACAGGGCTGCTAGTGAAGATCAACTCTCGTCCCCAAAACCCACTTGAAATGGTGATCTAGTTGAGCTTAACACACTCGCTGTTGTGAGTGCTTACATTAGGATGCTGGTCAGGCTGCCTGTGGTTGTTTTCTTCATTCCTTGTGCTCTCCCAGTCTCTGGTTTTTGCTCCTCACTGTCTCTTGTAATATACTCTAATTCAGTGGCTTCTAACCATTGTGGAACAATGGACTGTTGCCAAACACAAAGTTTCTGGCAGACTGAGCTCCTTGTTTATCATACGTCACCGCTCTCGCGTTCAGGATGCACTTAATTTTGTGTATTGGAGAAGCTACCAACATTGTGGCCCTGTGAGCTGCTGCTGGGCAACCATTGTGTTACTCTTAGCGTAAGGACTGTTTTTCTTCTGCTTCACAGTGCCTTACACCGAAGACTTGATTAAGAGTGTAGTGATGCAAATACTTTTGTCCTAAAATCGGTTGAGTAAATGCCCTATACCTCTTTAAAAAAAAAAAACAAAAAACAACAATGGATATAAGCTGCCTTCTGGATTTTAACTGAAATCCTACCATGAGAAAATGAATTGCTCTTTGCTTCCTCGACTCTTGGAACTTTAGATCAGAGCTAAACGATTTTGGCAAAATACTTCCAGCCATTTAACTTCCATGATCATAATTTTATTTATGATAATGAACAAATCCTTTCACAATGACAAGTTTTGGCCTTTAGAAAATGCCTGTGAGCCCCTCCTGCTAGGTTGCACTACCAATGCAATATATGTATTATATATGTTAAGAAAGCACATAAGTTTTAAGTGGATTCATCTTCTCTAAGATGGCTGCCATCCTTGTGCTCTGGGCATCCTTTACATCATTTAAAGTATATCATAAACTCAACAATTCAAATAACTTGACATACATCCCATTGTCCTTGAATAATTTTTCACATGTGTAATTATAGTGCCTTCTTCCGCCTCTTTTGAAGTTCTTGGGCAGAGAAAGTGGTCTTCTGTTTTTAAAAGTATTCCTTTCCTGCTCTGTCACATCTAGTGCTAGATCATTGTGCAGTTCTCTTCTAGTCACTTGCTATAGTCCTTTAAAAGTGCAATTACATAATTTATATAAATTTAGAAAGGGAAATATGAAGATCTCAGTACTAGTCTATTTTTTTTCTTGTCCTCTGTGGAAGCTAGGAAAAATTCAGGTGAGTATTCTGGAAAGTAATTAGCATTTGAAATGGAGGTTGAGGTTGGACAGTTTCTCATGTGTGCTGCAGGAGATGTTTCTGGAGTCGCCTTGCCTTTCATTGGTAGGAGTAATCTCTCAATTTTAATAAATGACTGCTTCCGAGTCCTCAAGTGGCTTCCCAATAGCTATTTGTCCTTGAATTGAGAGGTTAGCCCAACCCTCTGTATTTAATCTCAATGTGGGCAAGCAAAAAGCCTCCACTTTGGAATTTGGTTTGAATAAGGCTGATTTTATTTGTTTGTACTACAGCAGTGTTCACAAGCCTCAACTGGCAACTCATGCTGTGTAAGCACTGTACAACTGCAGGACAAGAAAATGGTCCCTAATCAGAGAGGTTTCAGCCCATGTGGAATAAATGACGACTGCATTGGTAAATGCTCCTGCCTGAATAGAGACTTCATCCTAGCCGTGCCCGACCGTTCCAGATGGAGGGAACACACTGTTTATACTACAGGCTGGTGAGAGCTGTACTTCTTGTGTACACAGTACAGCTGGTCTATCTACAGTAGTTGTCTAAGCTTTCCCAAATGTGAACATGCACGCAGGATGCTTCTCCTCCCAAGTAGCACAAGGAGAGAGACGGTGACCAGCAGTGGACTGCTGGCATCCTGGTGAAGGTGACCTAGTCCTGTCTGTGCTTTTCCCAGAGAACCTGTTGCAAACGAACAGGGAGAAGAGCTGCGGGTTCCGTGGATTGTTCTTGCAACCTGCTCCTAATCACCTGTGTTAAGGGACAAAACAGCACCTGGCAGGAGGAGTGTAAGAAAACAACTTAGTAACAGCCCCTTTAATCAGAGGCTGGTCAGTTAGGGCTGTATGAGCTCTTTTTCCAGGCCATGGGTTTGGGCACTTGCAGTCTGCATCGTTAAGTTCTGTTTTAGGACTCATTTGCCTTGTTCACCAATACAAAAATGTTGTTTTAACAGAAATCTGGGGCTTATCCTCTTCCCCTCTGCTCCTGGAAGCTGCATTTAAACTCAGGATTAGAGGTTGAGGGACAGCTCTGTCGACATGAGTCTAAGGGAGAATTATTTTGTAAAGGCAAAACTGTCAGTCTTGTGAATTTTTCTCCGATGGCTCTTTTCATGCTCTTGAGCATCACTGAAGTCCTGTTTCTATCTGCAGGCTCAGGAATACAGTGTTGCTCCCACTTGCATTTTGCTTGCATTTAAAAGGCCATCTCTGCAACTATAAGGGCTGCATCTTGATTCATTTTAATTGGTAACATAGATTGTATAGAAGCCTGGGACTTGTATTTGTGTTCTCCAGAGTAAGATTTCCAGTCGTCATAGTGAGAAGAAAGCAGATTCATTTTTGCAAACCCTGTGTCTGTACTTCAGTCTCAAGTGAGGTGCTATAATCATTTTGATGCTCAGTGAAATGAGTCCATTAGCTTCAGATGCCTACAGAGTAGCTGTCTGCATCTGACTGAGTTATATGGACTTTCCTTCCAGTCAGTAAAGAGAAATAGGTATTTTAGGACACAGTTCATCTGACCCTGTTTTAGACAACTGCTTTAAAAACAGATTAATCTTACCCTGCAGGTGCCTATTTCTCTCCACCTACTGTAGTGGCAGACCGGGTAACTAGCGCAGATGTTGATGTCAACATTTGCTCAAATGAATCCCATATGAAATATTTCCAGTTTTAAGTTTAACTGATTTGGCATTTTCAGTAAAGCGTAGTCCCCAACCAGCAAACATGTCCTGGTATTCAGGGAGCGGGTTGTGTGCTGTAACTTTTTCTACTTTTATTCTCCAGCTCTTTATCCGGAGAACGAAAATTATTCCATCATGACAGGAACACTGGCCTTCAGAAAGCTCCTTTTATCTACACAAATACTTTCTGCAGTATTTTTCCACTAGTGTTGGCCTTTTGCTTATCCATCTTAGAGCTGGATTAACTTCAGAAAGGCAGAAGTGCCTTGTACGGAACTCTGAGGCACATTTATTTCTTTGACCAGTAAATCTGTATTATAGTTTCCTGGGGACTGGAAAAGAGGGTATTATTATGGAGTTATACTTCTAAGTCCACTTTCCTGAATGCTGAATTTCCAAGGAAAAGATATAAATCTCCTTTGTGAAGGAGAAGCAGCTATATGAAACATACTTCAGGGGCCTTATTCTCTTTGTGTTTATGCTTGCTTGCCTCTGTGTTCTTCTCCCTTTCCTCAGGTGCCATGGTGTATTACTTAACCTTCTTTGAGGTAAGTATATCTTCTTTGTCACTGTATGGAACACATTGGTATTCAGAAGAGTTTCCTGTGTCAGAGCCAAAATTTTGTTTCTTTTTAACACTAGCTGCCTTGGAACTCTCCAGCTAGTATTTTTCTTTTCTTCTGTCTTTTACTGGCTGTGGTACTTTTAGTATTGCTTCCTTCCCCAGTAATTTTTTGGGTTTTATTTGTGACTAATACATCCATTTTATGAAGCAATGAAAACTATATACAAGGGAAAGTGAAACTGGTTGCAGGGGCTTTATGGAAGTGACAATAGGAAGCACACACGCTTGAGAGTCATGTTTGTTTTATAGATGAGGTCTAGCATGCAGCAGAGGCACAAATTCTGTGGCTCTCCAGGATCCTTCTGGCAGTGTTCAGCTGCTCACTTCCACAGCCCTCTGCTTGCTGGAAAGGGTTTAGTTGAGTCGAGAGGGCGATGAACTGTGGTCCTGTTCTCCCTCCTGGTGCTAGAGTAGTGGAAATCCCAGCTGCTTTGTCGCCTCTGTGTCTCTTTTTCCCCACCATTCTTTGCTTGCACTGTGAACTATTTCAAGGAGAAACTGTGTTCCTGCAATGCCAGTAGAAAAGATGGTGCATGGATCCCGATTCCACACCCCCCTCCTTTTTGTTTTAATTCCCTCTGTGTTCTACAGTTATTTTTGGAGACACTGTTGGAATTCCAGTAACTGAATCTAGTTTTCATGTTACTTTTCTTCCCTCATCACCCTAGTCGTACAGTCTTGACACAGTCTTATTGTATGCATGTTTTAGAAGGCTGGGAATTCGTGTGGCATGCAAGGGAAGAAGGATGACTTACCTGCATTGCAGGTATTTATCAGCATGTTGAAATGTGGAAGCTCTGTTTTAATTTCTGCCAGGATCTTCTCATCCACAGCAGATTTTTGACCCACAGAACTGACGTATGTGGGACGTAACAGGCTGTGCAGAAGCACTTGGGTGGTTTGCTGGAGTGGAGAGGGCATCTTGCTTGCTGCTTTCGTTCTGGTCTGCACACCCTCAAGTTCTAGGGAGACAATACACTGAGTTGCCTAGGTATTGTGGTAGTGAGGGATTAAGAAAAGTGGACATCTGATTGTGGCTGTCAGAAGAAGCATTCATTTTTGTTTGTCTATGAATGTTATTCCAGAACCCCCTTGCTTTTGTCATGGAGTAAATGTGACTGTAGCTTCCCTGGGTTTCATCTCATGTACACAGAGCCTGGATGAAATGTTGACCTGTGATTCAGTGTTGAGGTCTGGTGTTGTAAGTGTCTGTTCTGGCATCTCTTTAGCAGAGTTATCTTGTTCACACCTGGTCTCTTAAAGGACACAGTTAACGTCACATCCAGGCCACCAAGTCACTGGTTCAAGAGCTTCATTCAGGGCTGTTAGTTATTTGCAGTGAAACACACCTTCAAATAACATTTGTTTTTCATCAGTCCACATTTTGATAACTCTCAGCATTCTCTTTAATTTATAAGTAATCCAGTCTCAGGTTTGCACTTCCCCATAAGTGTTCTCCCAGCCTTACAAGAATGCTTGTAAGGCAAAACTGGAAATGGCCACTCTCCGTGACCAGTGGGCTGTTCAGAAAGTTTTGATTCTCTGCTTTGAAAGTGTTGGAAATCTAGTACATAGATGGCAAATCTGGCCACCTAAGACAGCAAACAAAAACACTCAACCGGAATTTGTCAACATGAAATAAAGCTCTGACAGGAAGAGAGCAGTGGGAAAGAGTTGTTGGTGGGGAAATCTGACAAGTTAATTTGTTTTTGATGTTTTAATTGGATAGATTGGGAGACAGGGAAAGAAAATACGGTGCTGGAGACGAGTCATGGTGTCCTGGAAAAGAAGGAGGAAAAGTAATTGTAAACATGACTAGCAAAATAATCTACTTCATGTGCAAAGTCTATTTAAATGTAAATTACCCAAAATTATTTTTTAGTGGAATTTTTAGCAGCACGGTGTAAAAAGACAGAAGTATTTTTCCTCTTGTTTAAATATGTGATGCAGACAGCTGTAGAGAGCTATAAACATCCCTCATCTCTCTACCTCCTCACACCTACTTCTTTCCTTTAGGATACTTGGAGCTGTTCCCTGCAGCAATGCTTCCAGGCAGTGACAGTTAAGATGTTCACTTCAGTCACCAGAGCCCTGTCAGGGCCAATTAACATCCTAATGACTGGCATGTACCATCTTGATAACATTCAGTCTGTGCTCTGTACCAGGGGACGTAGCCTCTGAAGAACCCATCTTGTCTCATCTGGCCCATACCAGTCATATAAAGTTGGTTTAAAAATAAAAAAAAAAAAAAGAAGAAAATTTCCATTTCATCTTGTCTTGTGAGTCCCAGGGGCTTCAGCACAGAACAAATATACTGTCCTTCCCTTTAGCTGGAAATGATGAATCTGGGCTTGGGGGAGGGAAGTTAAATCAAACCACTGCTTTTATAGGTACTGAGGACTCTCGCACGAAGCTTCAACTGGGGTTAAGCAATGCTGTACTTGTTCTTCAGAGCTGTGTTGAATAAGAGCAATCAAAGACCCAGCCACATAGCCTTGAAATATTCAGTACCTGGCCAGTATGAAGACTAGAGTGGTACTTTTCTGAAATTACTGCTACCTGTGGTTGTTTGGCTGTCTGCTGCAAAATCTGTTTCACAATAGACTAGCATCTACAGTCAAAACTGCTTTTGTCATTCAATCAAACCAGAGCTGAATGCTGTGCAGAGACCTCTTCCATAGCACAGACCAAGGCATGCAGATGAGGAGGTTTAGGGTAGGTTTCACAGCTGTTCAGCAAGTTCGTAGTGTGGTGAAGTGTCCAGGGTGTAAACCTGCCACTCGAGCACCCTTTATCAGCGTGGAGATTCTCAAGGCTTTGTACTATGCTGTGCCAGGCTGGAGGGGGGAACAGATCCTCTGATAGTGTCAGAGTTAAATGCTGCAGTATGAAATCACTAAACTTCCATGCCATGTTTTATTATTTAGTGACAATGTACTTTCCAGAGAAACTCGTGCATCTATCCTCATTTCCACTCCTAAAAGTCAGTGTTCCTTCTTGTTAACATGGCATTGCTGTCTGATCTTGCCATGTCCTAGCTCTTCAATGGCATTAATGAAGTGCAGTGATGCCAGAGCCAGCTGGTTGGCACATTGTGTTACAGCTGGCAGAGCCACACTGGGTCTGAATTTTAATGGATCAACAGTTTAATGGTCTTTAGGAGGAGCCAAATCACCTGTGATGCTAAATGAGGCCAAAAAGTGGCTGAAGGACAGTGTATTATGGTGGTTGGACTGAATCTACACTAAGGGGGATTTAACTTTTACAGGGCTGTGGAGGTGGCAGCTTTCACTGGTAGCATAACAACCTTAACATTATATTGTCTGAAATGGCATTGCTGAGATTCTGAGGACAAAAGAAGTTTTCCTCTCCTAGAGACAGCAGATCCCAAGTGTGAACTCTGGAGACCAAGTGAGCAAGAATTATTACTATTATTATTTTTAAGGTCAAACTGTTCTTGAAACACATGAAAAAATACCCCTGCCATCCCCAGCCCAGCCTGTGAGGCTGAAAGGCAGCACATTAACATATCCACATGGTGCATATGTTATCTTTAACATTGCCATGCGAATTTTGTCTTTTCCTGAACTTTTTAGTGGTGTTTGCATTTGCTATCAGAATGTTGTCGTATTACTGTCATGATTATTTAAATTCTAATCTTAATGTTTTGATGTGATCTGCTGCTGTGTCACAAGAACTTGATGGCTAAGGCAGCTGCAGGTACATGGACAGGAGCACTGACATTTGTTCAAGCATTTGCATGTACATCTTGTCTCTTCTGGACATGTCACCAGAAGAGCTAAGCCTGTGTCTTGGTGCTCCTTTTCAGAAGTGCCACTTTGCATGTCGTGGTGTCTGTTACAATCTGGTTTGTATGCACTGAGCCTGCTCTCATTGTGCATAAGGTGTAGTAAACCAGCAAGGCTGACTTACTGCATGCACACACAGTGCCCAAGACTAGAAGCCCTCCTGAGACGGCCCAATGATTTGAACTCTGCCTCTTGTGTTCTCTTATGTGCATGACTGTGTTTGTAGATACCTCTGAGGCTGAAGCCCTCTGTCCCACTCTTGTGGTCCCTGAGCATCCCCAAATCTGATGTTATAGGCCTCACAAGATCACAGTATGCTGCCTTCTCCAGGTCTTCATGCATTAAAAACTACTCAAGGTCACGCTTGGTGTTTCTTTACAATCATGAAGGCAAAAAACTTAATCTAAAACATAACGTCCAATAAAAGAGTGATTATTGTATAACAATATCTCTTGAAAAGTTTAAGTGCTTACTCAAGTGTCAAGTATAGATAAAATGGGGAGAGTTGGCAGAGCTGATGTAATTGATGATAACAGGGTAGTTTTTCCCTATTTTAGTCTGCCTATATGCCTAATCTTGACCTAGAACTATTCTACCTTCCCTTTCGGAGTAAGGAAGTTTCTGTGACCTGTTTAAACAAGTGGATAGTGCCCTGCACCTTCCCAAAATGTGTATGACAAGAGAGCATGTAAGCTCCCAGGTCAGAGTTCAGGGGCTCTGATACGGATTTTGGCAACTATGCACATATATAACACCTGAAAGCCACAGACTGGTTAGCTGTCCATGCTGCAGAGAGGGTCAGAGCCATAGCATGAGCTGGTCCAGTCGTTCTGTACTGGTGGAGCTTCCCAGCCTTCAGAGCCATCCAGTTTCTTAAGACTGAGGCCAGAAGTTGAGAGTTAGAGATTCAAGGCTGAGGCCTGAGTGCGAGCCCCAACTGCCCAGGAAAATATAAATCTCATTGATGTGATTGTGGACATATCTGCTGTGGTCCAATCTGCAAAAATCATTTAGATCTCTAACTCCCACTGATCTCAAGAGCATTAGGTGTCTACATGGCTTTGTATATCAAAACTCTACCTGCTTCAGTTCTCCTTAAGCAAAATCAATAAAACACTACCGCCTCTTTTCACCTCCCAGCCTGGCTGTGTAAAGATGCTAGGGATATATCCTGAGGATTTGTTTTCAAAATAGTGGGGACATGCTCTCAGCTGGGGCTCTCAACATAGGGTAATTATTGCCTTATGTCAGAATAAAGAGACCTGTCACTCAAAGGTTTCTGCTCAAGCACATAGTCAAAAGTCAGAGTCTGCAGCTCAGAGTAACGTGTGGTCAAATAAATAATCTGAGCATTCTGTAGTTTTCTGTAGTGTAGGACAATTCCCAGAGATTAATGTAAATGCAAAAGCCTTTCTAGTGGAAACAAAACTGCAGGACTGCGTGATTGCATTAGACATTTCAAATGACTGTGTAAAGACTTGCAACTACATATTTTTGAAACACATTTATTCTTTGTGCAGCTCAGATCCTAGCTCAGTGATGAATTGCTTTAAACTTGAAAATGAACTCCTTGCCCTGGTGTCAGGATGGATTATAATCTTAAAGGTGACTTTTAAGAGAAAACAAATATTTGGCTTGTGACTCTTTTCACCATATAACTGGTAAAGAGAGCACAAAGAGCGGATACTTCTTTGAAAGTGTCAGGGATGGCTGAAGGACTGCTAAAATAATGACTCTTCCCCAGCATTTCCAAATATCAGATCCATGCAGTTCTTTGAGACTTTTAAAATTTGCTTCCAAGTCAAGTTCTTTTTCTTTCATGTCAACTTCAATTAAACATTTGGGAAAAAAAACTTCGGTTGTTTCAGAGTGTCAGTGTCCGTTCCAGGTAAGGTGTAGGAGCTTGCGACGTCTATTCCCAGGACACTTGTGGAGCAGACTTGAATTTGGCTTTGCCAGTTACTAAAGCTGGATGCTAAAGAGGTAAGAAACAGAGAACTTGGGGTTAAATATAAATTTCTCCAAATACTTGGAAGGAATAAAGCTGCCATCACCTTGCTGCTTAAAAAACTTACCTTTTTCAGTTGCTGAGACTGATTTTAATCCCAGTCATGGTCCATATTATTTGTTCTGTACAACTTGTTTTTTACCCAGTGACTGATAAAGTCTTGTCCCAGCATCATTACTGTAAATTAAACTTAGAAACCACATGATCTGATATCAGAAACCACACGATGGCTGATTTCTGTCCTGAAGCAAAATATCCACCCTAGCATTTACACTTTTTGAGGTAGAGTAGGATGTTTTGCGTATTTCCCCCTTCACCCCCATGCTTATTTCTTTTTTCGCTCATTCTGTATGTGTATTTGAAATATTTGAGGGTTTTTCATGAATCTGTGTGAAGTTAACTGGTGTAGCTTGTACTTATTAGGATAAATGTTTTGTCATAAATAATCTTGAATATGAATAGTGAATTAATAATTTATGCTCATGTCTGTTATTGAATTTGTGGTCCACATCATTCGTGGTGTGGCATCATTGCATGGTATTTAGACAAAGCCTTTTGACGAGTCAAATGCAGTCTCTCTCTGACTGACCTTGGGCATGTTGTGGGCAGAGCTGTGGTAACAAATTCTTGGTCTGCCCAGCTGTGAGAGTCCATAGATACGTATGTTAAATCTTGTGTGGTTGCAGCAAGTTGAGAGGACACATGGAAAACTGCTGCCAGGTACTATGACTCAGCTAGCACACTGTAACCTGCTTGATTTACTGTAATTTGCTGATGGATCTGACACCCTGACATACATCCCTTGGCCAGTCAACATCTGTATTGTATTGCAAGGTCTGGGACTACTGTGGAAACTAGCCATTCTACAGTGGTTTTGCATGAAGTATGAGGTATGGAGGAAGCAACAAGTTCCAGTGGGTAGAATTGCTTTTCTATTAAAATGTGGTCATGCTCTGTTTTGAGTATTTTCAATTGGCTGCAGATTTGTTGTGAAACAGTACGAGGTACTTTTGACGAGCAAGGAGAGAGGACTTCTGAGCTTGGTATTGGGATCAGTGTATTAAGCTGGATGTCTCTGTGCCAGGGTTCTAGAACAGGGTTAGTAGCAGGACTGCCGTGTGACCTGTGGTCTGCTGATCTCCGGCTGAAGAGCTGCCAAGATAAGGCAGTCATGTCACCAATGAACAGCAGGAAAGACTGTACCTTTTTTTTCCTGCTGTTGTTATGCTTCTTGAGCTGTGTCTCATCCTGACCGAGGACTCTTGAGTTTAGAGTCAGATGGACTAGTTCCTAAGCCTCGCTGTGTGCAGTCCAGGGTGGCTTGGGAAATAAGTGAGGAGCATGGGGGAACAGCAGCCAGAACATGAACTTTGAGGACCATGCTCTGTTGCTGCATGTTAGATGAAAGTGGGTTGGTTTCTTTTCTGTGTCTGGGAGGGACAACAAAAAATTTAAATGCTGTCACTGGCTGCCTGGAAGGCAGCTGTGCCCTTCTGGTCCATTGTGGCTGGCTGGCTGCAAGCTCAGACGTAACTTAAAATGCAATCCTCCTAGGTTTTCCAAACTTAAGGCTCCAGAACACAGTTCTGCAACAGTGATCTGCAAAATTGCTAGCTGTGCAGTTCATTCTAGTCTGTGTGGCTCCTGAGACACTTCATTGTCTGTCAGAGCTGCATGTTTTTTCCCTGTTCCAAGAATGTGGTTACAAATACTATATTTCTAACTTATTGCTTTGAGCATCCTTTCTGCCACCTCACAGGGCTTCCTTTTCCACCACCCAAGTGCAAAGCACTTGTCTTCATTGTCTGCTCTTCGTATCCTACCCCTGGCCTGCATATGTTGTCCAGTGCAACACTGAGACATCACCTGCCATCTGCTCTGTCAGTCTTGAATGCTCATTTGCTATGCGTTTCCACAAAGCCTCCTTCATGTTTTCTTCTATGTCACATTGGGCATCCAAGAGGAGTCCTGGGTAAACATCAACAAAGTTGACAACTTTTCTCGTTCTCAGTCTTTCCTTAACTCTCTCCTCTGCCAGCAGCAAGCTAGGAGATGAAGAGACAGCTGCTGCGTGGAGAATACCTGCAGAGCCAGCTGCAGACATGGCCCTGGAAACAGTTGCCCAAGGGAGAAGCTGCTGAGGGTAAAGGAGTAGCTGTCCATGTTCCCCTTTCTTTGCCCGTCGCAGTACTCTGTTGCTGCCCAGGAGACAGGAGGTGTGGAGGGTGGGAGAGCCCTGCCTGCTGGGGCTGGTGTGGTCCCTGCTGAGCTGCTCTGCTCCTGTTCCTCCAGCAGCACCAAGGCTGCCCCTGCACAGCTCTCCTCAGTGGTCAGCGAAGGCTGCCCTGCTAAGAAGCTTTGAGCTGGCAAGTGATGCCATCATGACAATCTCCTTCATACGCCTCCCTCACAGCTGTCTGAATCTGTTCCTCTCCTGTGGACCTAGAAGACAAACCTTTTGGGACAGGGATGATGTCCCCATAACTGTGTGCCCACTGTGTTTGGTAATTGGCAAAATACGCAGGAACTCAGAGGTGCTGCTGGTGTTTAAATGCTCAACAATTCCTTCAATACTTCCACTGCTGGTCACTATATGCTTGCTTCATCTCTGTCTTCCTCTCTTGCCCCCAAAAAGCGCAGTGAAATTTAAATTTTGGATAAGAGGGAGTGCACGTTTCCTCATCAATGAGAGAAATAGTGCCAGCTGTGGTTTCAGTACTAACAGCAACCGAAGCCTCCCTAAAAGATAATTTTTCTCCCTTCCTCTCCCTTGGCAGACAATTTTATGGACTTAATTTTATCTCGTTATGTTTTATATGCCTCAGTTGTTTGTATAGTTTATAAAGCCTCTAAAGTAGAATTATTGAATAAACACCCTAATGTTGGACCCATGTGTTTCTCATGGCTGGCTTCACACAGGTTTGTTTTTTTTTTTAATCTTTGTTTACAGGACACAGTGTATTATACCCCCTCCCAATGCTTCCACTCCCCTGGAAGAGCCAGAATCTTCTTCTAATGCTTTTTGTTTAGCTGACTACAGTTCTGTTCTAACCTAGCAATTATTTCCTTTTAGTGTGGCAAAGTGATATATCCAGCTCTGTTATTGATACATGTGCATCACAGCTAAAGGTCTGATTGAGAATCTGCATGGGGCTGCGAATCTTTCCATTGATTTTTCGATAGGTTTTGACTGTACCTCTAATTGCCTATCATCCTCAGTGAATCTGTGCTGCTCTGTTTACTTTGCTTGATGAGATAAAGATCGTTCTGTTCCTTGGTGAGATGGATTCCCAGGAGTCTTCCTTTTTTCACCTGTACAATGATCATTTTATATTTTAGCAACCTGATGCTAATAAGTGCTGCAGCATTAACTGTGCCTTGGAGACAAAGCTGCTGTACTGCAGAACCTTTGTGCCCGTGGGGCTTGCATGTTCCTCATGGCCAGGGTATAAATGGATGACTGTGGCTGCCCTCAATCTACATCAAAACTCCAACAAAATTACTTTCATGAAGGGATGACGTGTCACTGTCCTTTGCTGATTTTGCCCATCTTTTATAGTCCTTCCTTGTCAATTCCTAGTTACTATTGTGGGCTTTCTTTGTGCTCCTCTTTACCTTACGTCACACTGATTTTTTTTAAAATTTTTTTTTCCCCTGTTACTTTTTCTGTGTTAGGTCTTTCTGCCCCTATTTTTTTCTGGTGGTTTCTACTCCCAACTATGTGAGTGTCAATTTCCATATTGCTCCTTGGTGTTTTATGGCTTGTTTTTATCTCCTGTAGCACTGGACAGGCAGCCAGCTCTCCTGTGTGGAGCTGAGTGGGTGCTTTGGGTAGGTGTCCAGCTAGAGAAAGATCATGAGCTCAGTCTTCCCTGAGAGCCAGGAGGAAGATTACAGGAGCAGGATTTGTGTCAGGGTGGTTTACTGATATAGTCACAATTCAGGCACTTGTTCAGGTGAGTGTTCACAGGAAGAGGTTACAGCCTGGTGAGCCTGAGGAGCGAAGCAGCTAGACCAAAAGCAATGATGCAGAACCAAGATCCGGTGACATGTGCTTTTTGGCCTTGTTGCAAGGTCCTTGCTCCTGTTTGGAACACCAGGCACTCACTTATGTAACCCTCTACTTCTAGTTTACAGTCTAGGTTGCGAAATTGTAAGTATTGAAAGCAACTAGCTATGTGCTGACCTGGGCTGCATGACTGCTTACTGGAGCTCTGCAAATCTTCTGTCCTAATCCCTGAACAAATGCCTCTACCTGAACAAACCAACCATTTTCAGATACCCTAGTGTGCTGCTCACGGTGGAAGGACAGTGACTGTGGTCATTGTATCTTCCGAATCTGCCTTTGTAATTCCCCTATCTGCCCATCAATGTCTGAGTAACTGCCCCACATTACAAACCTAGCCTTAGTGATACCTAATCCCTGGTATTTCCACTGAGACTTCGTGGTGACATCATTGTCTTCTGGAAGGGCTGAACAAGCGCCTGTGTGCCCGTTTTCTGTGTTTTTCTCTAGGGGAACAACGCTGCATTGTTTGCTCCTTGGAGTCATGTCTGGAAAATGTTTCTGGGCATCTCAGGGAGCAGCTAAGAAGTCTTTTTTACTTCTTGAGAAAGTTCAGCTTCTGCAGAATCTGAATCTTATCTATAGCCCACATTAATTTATTGCATTTATGTATTGAGCAGGCTGCATTTAGTGTGTTGATAGAACGGAGAGATGATTTAAAAACATGAAGTGTTCTGGAGAGAGATTAAACTGTTTTCTTGTTCAGTATCTCGTATCCTTCTGCCTGCTATGAATATTGAAACTGCCAATATTAATAAATTGACACATTTGCTAGTCTCATTGTAATGATACAGCCAATCCACAAGAAGTCAGATGATGAGTCATACCTTCAAAAGCAGGAGGTTTTTTTTTTTTTTTAAATCATGAAGATATTTCACAGTGTTGGATTTATTTTTTAATTTGTTGTCTGCTTTATGAACATGTAGGGTTAGTATTGCCGGGCTTTCTTCTGCAGTCAGGAGGAACACAAACTTAGTTTTGTACTTTTTTTTTTTAAAGACAGGGCACTTGTATTCAAGAGGAGACTTACAATAATAGTAAAAGTTGACAAATCTACAACTTTCTTTGTATCCTTTCAGCTGTGATTGAAAGTACTGTGAAGAAACAGCTCCCTGTGACAAGCAATGAATAATGTTAATTGAGGATTCTTGAAACAGATGTATAGTTGGCTCTTTCTCCCGTCTTTTTTTTTTTTTTTTAATTTCCTTTTACCAAATTCAGAAGTTGTAATAACGTCAGCCACCGCTTTCTCAGTTTCTGTGCACCAGGATGACGGTGCTTTGGACCGACAACCTGAGCAACTTCCAAAAACTTCGTCAAAGGCCCTGTTGATTCTAGCCATTTGTGTGGGAGAATTATTTTTATAACACTTTCATGGTGATGTTAGAGTTGTAGTACCGTACTAGGGCCTGCTACTAATAAAACGTGATGGTGTTATACAAATGATCAGGGTAGCCTGATTTAAAAGCAGTTTGAAGTGTTGCAGAGGTTTTCTCAATACTGAGTGACCAGGTGATAAAATGACAGTTAAAATGCATCATCGGTGAATTCAAAGTATTGCATGTAAAAAGAAAATAACCTTCTTCCCTTCCCTACCAAAAACCCCACAAAGTACTCAAGGGTGGTGGTGATGAGTCATACCTCAACTAGTGCTGCTTTGGGAAAGTTGCTCCTAATAAGTCTTTGGAAGCATTACCTCTGTGTTCAGACATTACTAAAGAGGCAAATAAAATGAAAGACTTTTTTTTTCTACTGTGCATGAATTAATCAATTTCTAGACACATCAGCCTGGAAAAGAGATAGATGAGAGGTCACAGGAGAAGGCTAATGAGATCATGGAGAAAGAAGATGAGACAAATTAGGGAATGATTGTTCACCTTCACGTAAATCAGGCATTAGAAACCATCCAGTGAAAGAAGTAGTAGTTTTTAAGTAAATTGCAATATATTTTCCTGCAACACAGAGTGGAGCTGTGGAACTTATTGCTACATCATGTTATACGCAGACTAGAGGAATTCATGGAGGAGAGATTCATGGGCTGTGAAACAGAGTAGTTCAATCCCAGCCTTTAGCTGAGGAGCCACAAGCTTCTAATAGTCAGCTGGAAGCTTTAAGGAGAGGGATGCACCAGGAGGAAGGTCATGCTACCTTCTCCGAACTTCCGACTCCTTCCATCTGCACTCCCACCTGGTCATTATCTGGGAGTGGATGGTGGGCTGGTTACACTTGTGTGTTCCTGCGAGACTGGCTGCTTCTGTTTCTAGTTACTTGGTTTGTGTAAATTTATATATATGAGCTGCTTTACCAGGTTGGTAAATAACAGCCTAGAGTCACGTGAGGACATTCACATTTCCCATGTCTTTGCATATACATACACATTTTTTCTGGAAAGCTCTTCTATGTAATTGGATTACATCTAGTTTATTTCAGTGAAATAGGATCTTGATGCAGATTTCATCGTGCAGAGAAATCCACGGAGATGCACTTATGGAAATCTCCACTAGTTGTCACTCGATCCCTATTTTAACGCTGACTTCAAGACCAATTCGAGCTCCTTTTAGTTTCTGTAAAAATGATGTCCTGGGCCCCATATAACAAATATCTGTGACAAATTTTGCCATGGAGTCTTTCTGAAACATGGTGATAGGAATCGGTTTAAATCCAAGAGATGGCGCAGCCTCTGCAAGTGTTGTTCTGTGCGTTTTGGCTTTCTGAATTAATCTTAACCGCGTGTTGTCCAAGGTCCAAACTAGTATGCGGCCTGGTGTGCCAGGTGCTGTATGCATACCACGTGGTAACTCCTCTCTCTGGAGAGGTGGTGGTCTCAATGGACGTGTTCCCTCCAGGAGGAGGAGAAGTTGCAGAAGAATGAAAAAGCTACGGCAGCGCCTCTGTCAGCTTGGGCTTAGTTTTTGATCAATGTTTTCTTGGGTGGAAGTTAGCAGGACTGAAAAGGAGTGTGGCGAAAGGGGGCTGGCAATGAGGAGGAGGAAGGGGCTCCATAGGGTTGTTAAGCAGTTTATTCCCAAGATGGGTTTCTTTCAGTTAAAAATCCAGGTGCTTGTTTACTGTGAATGTAAGCTGTTTTACAGGTGTGTGTTTTGCCTGCTTTTAGGTCTCTGGTACTTGTATTCAAAGCCAGTATGAGTTTGGGAACAATAATAGATTTCATAAACTTGATAAGCATCTTATTTCTTTTGCCATCTTTAGCTCTGCCTGTCACAGGTTCATATTCAGAGCACATGTGCTTTATTGTTTGTGTTAGAGGTGGTGTTGTGTTGAACAAATCATGTTCTGTATCAGTAGGTGCTTGACGCTGTGAAGTTAGGAAGGGAGGGATGCTGGTTATCTTGAGGAGTTTGCAGTCTGGGTAAATCGCAGGCGAATGCAAACTTGCCACAACTTGGGCTTTTAATTTCTCATTATTTTAGCAAAATTCTTTTGTCTTTTTTTGTTTTCATGGCTGCCAAGCCTGTCTTGCAATTTTTCTCTCCTACCTGCCCCACTCCACAAAGAGGTGCAATTGTAAACCTGGCTGATAATACCTGGCGACAATGCAGATCATCACTGTCAGAAGAGCTGTATCATCATTGCAGGCAGTATAGGTTCCCTTTGCTCTATAGAAGGTGAGAGTGGACAAGGAGTTGCCTCCTTGGCAGGCGCGTAAGGAAAAAGCATTCCTGTCTCTACACGCTTTGGCTTCAGTGAATGGAGATTATTTAAGGTAGTAGTCAATGATGGAGTCAGTGAGCAAGAGCAGTTAGGAAGTCTTCTCCTCTCACATGCTCACTTTATAAGTACTGTTGTACGCTCCAAGTACAAGGACGGAATACAGAGCAAAGCAGCCTGCACTGAGTGGCTGGAAAGGTCTGGCATAGACTTGTTCCTGCAAATCAATTGCTGTTTCCAGTCTCTCAGTGCTTAAGTAGTAGGGGAAACTGTGTTTAAAAGAAAAAAGCAAAAAAAAACCCCAAACAAAAACCCACAGCCACAAACAAAAAAACCCACAACAAAAAACGCAAAAGAAACCTAAAAACCCACAACCAAAACAACAAATACCCCCAAACCTCACCCCCCAACCAAATCAAAACTCCTCCCATTTTTCAGGATTTAAAGAAAAGGATTTTATTTTCATCAAAAGTTGCTTTTCAGTGTAAGAATTTGTTTTCCAATGGCTTCTTCATCGTAACAGTAAAAGTGTTGTGCTGAGTTATTGCTATAAAATTTAATAGAAAGTATTGTTCAGTCATTTCTGTCTCCTCTGGAAAGGAGGAAAGAAAATCAGCTCAAACTGAATTGCTCTCAAGGTGTTTCTTCAAGGTTAAGAACGTTTCCTATTCCAGCTACACATTTCCTTTGAAATAGTTATGTTTTGGAAATAATGTGAGCCCAGGCAGTCAAAATGAGTGTCAAGGGAACAAGGGATTGTTTGAAATGAATAGGCGGGGTGTTTATGCGTTTGTATCCCAGGAATTACTATGTTTCATTTATATACTGAGGTAAGCGACATAGGGATTTTTATTTGCATGAGAAACATTTGCCTTTTTATCTCTATTATATCAGTCTGTAATTTTATTGCTTTGTTGAAACCATTATTACACATCTTTGTCTAATATTGTCTTAATTCTTTCATTTTCTGGAAGACATTTGAAAACTATGGAGATTGGGCAATCCCCTCCACCACCTCTTAAACTTGAAATGTAGGGGATAATGATCAGAAACTTCTTATTGCTCTTAATTGCCTTTTAATTATTTTACACTTTAATTAAGTCTCACCATTTCTCATTAAGGGTATTGTTCAGGAATTGTTTTTGTAATCCTGCATTGCACAGATCCTGCACAAGCAGCATCTGTGAGAGCTTTTGGTAGCTGTTGCCTTGGCAAGGAGGATTTTCACTAATGTAAGCAAATAGCACATGATGAGGTTTGCTGCTCTGCTGTCACCTGGGCCAGCTTTGGGGAAGCTGTGGGGCAAGAGATAGAAACCTAAATTTATGCAACGCCTAGGAAACAAGTTCCTGAGGGTGAAGCAGCCTAGCCTGGAGGTAATAATTGCACTCATAAAGTGACCATTTTCATGGTTTATGCTGCACAGCCTAGAATATTTATTAGCCAATTTGATGGCTTTCTTGATCCAAGCCATTCTGTAATAAAATTAGAGGTGCCAGACAGTGACTTCTTAGGTGCTTATGTCATGTCTCCTGTGGTGGCAAAAGTCTGAGGCAGGGATCAATGCGTTATAGCGCAGGAGACAACTTAGACCAGCCTGCCTGCATGCATAGGAGAGGAGGGTGCTGCTGCCGGGACCAGAACTTCAGGAGATGAATTAGCACTCCATGTGACACTGGTGTAATTTGACCTGGAGGAGCTCCTTCAGCACGGTCCCTGACTCTTCATTTTAAGTTGCAGAAAATTCGATTCTACTACAACTAGACCTTGAGCTCAAGCGAAAAATTCCTCTATCACTGTAACGTGAAGAATAAAGTACATGCTAAACTAAACCACTTCAGCTGAGAGTAGTTCTGAAGTGAAGCTGCTTAACTAAATTTAAAGCTTGAGGATCACTTTGAAGAGAAGTTTGAGGAGCAGTGAAGTTTTCCAAACAAGGTCCACGCAGAGACACCATCTAGGTAACTTGGTAACAAGGTGGGAGAAGCCTGGGAAATTGCAGTAGCATTGAGGGAGGTTTTACCAGCTTGTCCAGTACGTTGGATGTTTGTTTAGTGTGATAGGGCACCACTGCTGGATTAGTCAAATGAAAGTGCAACTTCATATGCTATAGTTAAGCTCTCAGTAGAATGAGCCTATGTCTCCTTGATTGATGCATCTAAAGCAGTCTGCTTTTGCAAACGTTAGCGTTAGTTGTAAGACCCACTTAAGTAGCTTGGCTCAAGGCATTGCTATGAGCATGTTATAGTTTTGTTGAGTACCTCATGACGATCAATCTTGTATAGGGTCACCCTCCTTTCTTGCACAGAGAAGCAGAGGTTGTCTGCTGTCTTTCTATGCGTGTCTGCAAAAAACCAAGTAGTGTATCACACTTCAGGGTTGAAGTTGTATACAACACTGTCTCAACCCTTGTTGACATTTTGAGTATTCAGCTGTGAATAAATGAGAGTCTGCCTATCAGTTCATCAGGGAATCTAGCAAATGAGGAACTGCAGTAATTAAAATCTTGCTGGTGTGAAATCGTACTGAAAATACTTGGCATCTACCACCAGCAATTTTTAAATACTTAACAAGCTTTTGGACTTATGAGAAGGTAAACATCAGTATCTCCTATTTTACAGAGGCTGGTACGCAGAAGAATCAAATGACTTTAGTCATGTGCAATTAACCAAAGCAGAATTCTTTGCTCAGGATTTTAACATTAATGTTGGAGGTCTTTCCATACATGCAATCACAGTTATTACAACTGGTAAAGTCTTACCTGCTATAGGTGGAATATGAGTTTTAGGAACTTGTCAATCAAGGAGAGATCAAGTGGCTTTCTCAAGAAGAACTGAAGTGTCTTACGCTGTTGTAAGAGCATGAGAGTGTAAGAAAGAGAAGGAGCTATGGCTGTAAATTTACTTCTTCCTTGCACAGATTTTTTTTTTGTTTTCTCGATTACAAATGCAGATTAGAGCCCTACATGTCATCATGCTGTATGAGATGGCTTGTTGCAGAAGCAGGATACTTGAAATCCATCAGATCAGCAACAAAGTGTAGCTTGACCAAATCTGGTTGAAAAGAACTGAATAATTGCTGCACTCTGTAAAGTATTTCAAGTGGAACATGAAAGACTCCTTCACCTTCATGGAAATGCAATTGCGTTTCATGTAAATCCCTGGAAATTTGTAGCCAGAACCTGCCTTGAGGCTTAGGTGTAATGCCAGGGGAAGACATTAGAAAGTGATTTGGGGGTTGTATAGCCCAGGTCTACATACTGATGTAGATGCTGAAAGACTATAAGCAAACATTGATGAGATTGAAGAGAGAAGAAAAACTGATGAAAGAACTGAAAGAAATTTAAGCTTAATCTTAATGGAAGTCCCTGCTACTTCAATGTATTCTGGTATGCTTTTTTGTGACATCCTGCTTACAAAGCTGTACCTGGAAAACCAGATCATGCTTAGAGAAGTAATCTGGAGTTCTACTGTGATAAGTATATCTCTAATCCTGACTAAAACATTTAATCAAAGCAGCTGACATACACGTATTGCTTTCCTTATTCTGAGCTCTAGGTTTGCAAAACTTATTGTAACACCATTACGTAGAATTGCCATATTTTAAACATTAAGTTGGCTTTTTTTTTACAAGAAGGTTTATCATGAAGTCATTGAAATGTAGTTCCTGCAGATGAAATCACCGATCACATACTGCAAATATTAACTGAACGTGAAACAAAATAAATGTAAGCTAATAAAATTTGCTTATCTTCTAGCTGAAATGTAGTTGGGGAGAGAAGCTGTGATAACCATTTCAGATGATACAATAGAAGTTTGAAGGGTGGGAGGAGGAAGTGGTAAGACCCTTCTGTGAAACTTCAGGAGGGCTGTAAGCACTGGAGTTTTAGTGCAATGACCAGGAATTTGTCCAGGATACCTGCATGAAGACCCATGTAATACATTCATTATTATTTATAGACTTTTATTTAAAGACACCTAGGTGGCTGAGTTCCAAGACTTCTGTTGTCCTAAAGGGTTCAGTCTGGCAGTCAGAAAGTGTGTGGCGATGATTCATCAGGTGTAGTGAGCACGAATACATTTTTGACAGATGCAATTAAGCCGTGTGTCTTAGCAACATTTTTCTTAGCCACAGGTCAATGTACTCTCCATTTATTCAGGACTTTCTTTTAAGTGACAAATGGTGCAAGACAGCTGTTTTAGAAACAGGAGTCATTTCAGTGTCAGAGATGAGAAAACACTTTTTGTTGTGTGTAATAGAAAGGCCAACACCAGTGTCCCCACAGAGGGAAGTTTAGAAAACACTGCAGCTCTGTACTGTGTGGGAGAACTTTTCATCTATGAAAGCAAGGTGTAGAGAGCCCTCCTGTTTCTACTACAGACTCTGGATATGGCAGCTGCTTAGCACCCTGCTAGCGTTCATGCAAACTCAGGAGGCTGACTGTTCCACATCGTCTGTGGGCACAGTGCCGATGTCATATAGCTCCTAACCTCTCTGCTCTGGGACAGCATCTACCTTTTATTCCTGCATGTGACCTGCTGTTACACCTGGCAGCTCCCAGCTCTCGATTCTCTCCCTTTGTCCTTCTGTTACCATACCTGCTTTCCGGTTGCTTGGTGATCCACCACTTTTATGCCAGAGTATCTTGGGGTTGAAGTCCCCAGCATTGCCCTGAAAGCCCCAGTCCAATTTGAAATGTGAAGCTCTTTTCTTGTATCCCTTTGGATACCAGACCATACCTCAGCATTTCTCAAGTCCAGTTGCCTTTCTTGCTCTGCACCTTGAACTGGAAAAAATGATGAATTAGCCCAGTTCAGGGGCTGAGGTGTTCTTGGAACACTGGACTGGAAATGTATAAAAAGATATACATTAGATTCTCTTGTGAACCATGGTAGAAGTTCACAGACCTATAGAGAACCTTTTCTTGTAGGGGGGCAGGGGGGGTGAATTTCATCCTTCTTCCCTTTGTCCTTGATCTCTGGTAACAGAGAATAAAATAAAACAGGCATTCTTATAGCATGTGATCCCTTTATCAGGAGTTTATTTCCTGTCAAGGAATATTAAGGAGAAGACTTGTTTGGTCTGTATGCATGCTGCCCACTGAGAGCTGTATAAAGCAGATAGCTTCGTATCTCATGGTAGCTTTCAAGCAGCCTTCTGTGCTCGTTTGTAACAGTCCTGCAGACCAGTGTAAGTATGCAGAAGATGGCAAGGAACAGAGGAATGCGTGTCCTCTCTAAGCCTCTGTGTCTCAGTAGACATGTTCAGGGGTTAGCAGTTGATGAATTGTCTCTAGTAATTATATTTGCAGCCATCTAAAGGCATAAAACATGATTTGGTGTTGACAATTGGAGTTATTTAAAATAACTGTGTTTAAAACACCAAGCCTGAGGGAACTGAGTTGATTAAGAGAGAAAAATGCCAGATGTTTCAGGTACAATAGATGTTGATAAGGTATTAATTAATAATTTATATAAATATATATTTTCTATAACTAAAGCTCATATACTGTGACAAAGTTACTAGTTCCGTGTACTAAAGGTTAGTGAGGAAAAGTTGTTGAAAAAGTGATTAATGAGTTTTCACTGCACTGTTTATCAAGCACATAAACACAGTGATAAGCACAGTAAATTCCAGCTTTCAAGGTCTTGTGTTAGATGATTCCCACAATGCCTTTCCTGTACTCTTTCAGTATTTATATAAGAATATATATATGTATTTATGTATGTCTACATAAAAAAAAAAAAGAGCAGCTTCATAGATGTGGATTTGTAGAAGAAAACAGTGCTAAAGGACTCAACAGCCACATTTGTATATGTTTCAGGAATGTGTACTTTGGACTGGCTCTAGCTGTACCTCTGCTGACTGCCAACATGACGCGCTATCTTGCACTGTCTACTGAGATTACTTGTCAATCTGTGTGGCTATAATCCATGTCTGAATGGGAACAGTGACTGCATAGGTGTGGTGTTTTCAGACAGGCAGCGTGTGATAACACTGCCGTGTTTCTCTATGGAAATGTAGACAATGTGTATCTGGACAAAGTGACAGCTGCTGAGATGCTCATTACTAGCTGCAGTCCTGATGACTCAAATGCTGATGCTGTCGTCTCTGAGGCAGACCAATGGCAATGTAACACATAACTTTAAATTGAGTTGATTAACTTTACAGGTGTTTTTGTGGGGTGGGTTTTTTATTATCTTTTTTTTTTCCTTTTTGAATGTGAAGCATTCTCATTTCACAGTTCCCAGCTTTGTGTATTTTGTTAAATGTGGCATTTCCCCCTGAAGCTTTCATGGCCTGCTCAAGGGAACTGCACATGGTCTTCTGAGCCTTGGATGGTACTCTTCAGTATAAAGTGTCTTTGTAGTGTTGTCTGTGTGAGTTCAGTTATACCATTAGTTAAAAAAAATCACCTTTAAATTTTGGATTTCTGGAATTTCTCCTTAATTACCTTTAGAAACTGGCCACCTTTCTCGTGATCCTCATTTAAAATCAGTTGATGCAAAGGGATATGGAAATAGCCATGTGGAGGGTGGAAGGCCCATTTCCTCTGGCATTTGGGAATTTGTTAAGGATTCTGCTTCCTGCTGACTTGGACCAAAAAAATGTTGGAAGACTCCACGAAGGAAAACTCTGTAGCCTCACATGTGTGTGTAGATAGTTATTTGACTTACAGTCTGTTTTGTTTTTGTTTCAAACTTCAAAACTGAAATATTTAGTTTAAATTCTGACATCTGAAGTGTAAATATGATATGCAGGAAGAAAAGTATGGAATTTAAAATAAGGGAAAGTAATTTAAAAAGGAAAGGTGAACAAATGCCTCTTTCTATTGGAAACATAGGGTAGAATGGCTTCTATCCTGTATTTTTATTTTTTTAATATTGTTAGTGTTGGTTTGATTTTCTTAAACACTAAGATCTCAGCAGAAATGCTTGTTCTGATGAGTTGTGGATCTTTTGAAATGCTGTGTTTTTCTGCTGCTTTATTGTGATGCACAATTTAGGCAGAATTTAGATTAGATTTTCACAGTGCTAGCTGGAATTCTTACAATGAAGAGCATCCCAGTAAGGTTAGTGTATTTCAACACATAGAAAAGCTAATGCTGACCCTGTTGATGTCATTGACAAAACCACGGTGAACTTTGCCCAGATGAGGATTTCATTCGAATGATTCAAGGTTTTGCTTTCTCTGCTAAGCTGTAGCCCTTTGTTTCTGAGGCACTTGATGAACTGATTTTATCTGCGTTTGTTTAGGCTTTACATTAAATGCTGGTTTCTCACTTCTGTTACTTATCTTTTTTCTCTTTCCCATTCTGTTGGGCTTTGTTCCTTCAATATGGAGTCCAAATGCAGTGTGTGTAAGTCGGGAGGAGGCAGGAATGATATCTGTTTTAGAAATAAATTAAAACAACCCCCCACCCAAGCCCGCCAATTTCTTTCACTTCCTCAGCATCATGGCAGAGTTGAGAGTCTGAAGCCTCTTCAAAGAGGCTCTCCTCTACAATGGTGGCTTTCAGCCCCCCTAGACTATACTTTAAAAAAACTCCAAAACTCTGCGTATTATTTCTGTACAGTCAAGCACTCTGGAGTTTTCCAGGAGGAATCCCTTTCACACAAAGGTATCCATTTCAATGCCTGTAGTGCCTACATGCTATAAAATATATAATAAATCTGTTATTTTTTCTAGTTTATGTTGTTTCTAGACTTAAGTCATTTTAGCCTCGTGGTACCAGCTGTTGCTCTCTGAAAGAGAGGAGGCTCTCTTCTGTCGCAGAGTTCACTTTTCACATGGATTTTGCCAGTAAAGGGGAGCTCTGATTTATGTTTGAGTTCTTTTTGCTTTTCAGGAGTATTCATTGTGTTCAAAGAAATGACAGAATTAGTGTGCAATCTCATTAGGACTGAACCATGAGTTCTGCATCTGAAACTGTTGCAAGAAACTAAGCTGGCACTGGCTGAAGGTAGTGCAGGATTTGGAGGTCACATCATAGTATTGGTGTGGCTGTGTCTATACTGACGTGGCTTAATGTGCCCCACAAGAAGGTGGTGGTTTCCTAAGACTGTATAGCTGCGTACATTGCAGGTCTGTGGATATGGGTCTTTTCTTGGTGAGCATGTGTGCGCTCTGCTCCTACCTGGCACAGGTGTCTCTTGGGTAACTGGCGGGAATTTCTCTGGCTAGTCTTATATGCTAGAAAGGATTCATGACCCTTGTGATTTTTTTCAGCTCTTTCTCTTGTAAGCATGTGTATTCTTGTGCTGGCAACTTGCCTGTTATATAGTCACGTAGAATTGTAAATTTTTGAGTAAATACTCATTATTCCAAATTTCTAACTCTAGTCTGTGAAGAGTCCACTTATAATAAATGACTTCATTGTGTTTCTTGAGATTTGTTTAGAAAACTTCTGTTAGAAGTATATTGCTAAATAGCATTCAGCAAGTCAAATGCAGTTGCTGGCTCTTATTACCAGAGGCACAGTTATGTAGGAACAGTTACAAGATGCCCGATTGTGACAATGTCTTGCATATTATCCATGCTTGCTCTCTGCAACTGCCAGTTTCTTCTTGAGCAGTGCTGTAGCATTTCATAGCACTCATACACAGTCTTAATGGGAGTGTGGGTGAGGCTGTCTTAATGCAGTGCTTATAATTAACACTAAGATGTTTGAGCAAACACCTGGACTGTACAAATACACTGTAAACTGTAATTATGCACCTACGCAATTGTGAGAACTGGGTGATTCTATGTCACTTTGACTTGAAGGTTTATCACACTTGCCATGGGCTTGATGGCCTTGTTCCCAGTCAGGATCTCATTGCACTGTGCTCCCTATGAACACACTGTAAGTGATGTTGAAGGATTTAGCACCTAGATGGGCATGTGTCCAAAATCATGACAGCAGGAGAGAAAGGAAATATCATTATGCTCCTTTTAGAAATGGGACTATAAAAATGCTAGGCTTGGGTCAGGTCTATAGGAAAGTGGCAACTCCAGCTCTAAATTTTAGGCAAAGGCCTGACGGTCAAAGCTGCCCATCCTTTGCAGAGAGCTCCTGGCTGTTCCGAGATAGGCATTTCCCCAGTGTGTTGTTTCGGTGGTTATTTGCGTTTTCATCTTGTTACATAGCTTCAGAAATTGCTCAGCCAGATGGGCTGTTGGATTTGCTGGATGTTTCACTCTTTTATGTTTAGTTAAGTCAATATATGTCAATTTTTCATCTGTAAAGCAGAGCTAAAACTTTCCTATTTAATACTGTGCTGTGAGGATAAATTAAGAGGTTCATTTCTTTTTTGCTGTGTCAGGAAGAGAGTTAATACAGTTTAAATATGAAAATAAATATTTCAGATCCGATCTTTCCTTCCTCTCTCCCAGTATTACACATATACTTTGTATCTGAAATTTTTGCTCACACCTACCCATTTATAATTTAAGTAACACATATTTTAAATGTATTATCCCTTTTGGATTGCACAGGGCAACACCTGCTTATTCCAACTTTCTATGACCTTGTTTCCCAAGTGTAAGAAGGGATGTTGCTCTTTGGAGGCAGCTCGTTAATACTACTTCTTAACTATAAAGGATACTGTGTTAAACATGATGTTGGGTGACTTGAGATCAGGAGTCAGGCTGTAGTTCCCAAACGGAGAAAATATAATCTTATAGTTAAGATCAAAGGCTGCAGATCTTGCATTCAGTTCCTCTGTTTGTCCATCCTTCAGTATCCCAAAGGCATTAAGTGAGGGAGTTTAAATTTCCCACTCTGGCCTAGGTGTTGTAAGAATAAATTAATTGGTGTAGATCAGTCACATGAATGCTCTGGGACTATGGGTTATTTAAAAACCTGAATTTATCACTGAGGCCAGACTTTTCTAAAAGGCTCAGCCTGGCTTTTAAGCTCATGCCAGTGATTGTCTTACCACTGTCATTTAGGATTTGTATCACAGTTGTGCCTAGAAGCCTATATAGACATCAGTAATGGGTACACAAAGGCTTGTTATCCAGGAGTCCTTGCCCTAAAGAATTTGAAGTCAAGTCAGAGGCAATAAACGACTATGAAGAACACAAGAGAATGGGGAGAACATGGCAATGGAGTATGCAATATATACAGCTGCCCAACCGCTCACAGGTTGCTGTTTGTGGTTAGTTTTTGGCCTTGCTGCCTGATGAGATCTCTGATGCCAGGAGGAGGCCATGAGGATTTTTAACAGGAATTTATACATACAGGCACTGCCAGGGGAGAGGAGAGGACAGAACTGGTTCCTGAAAAGCTTTGCGGATGAATGATACAGACTGATTTTGGTGTAGTGGAGCTGGGAGGTCAGTGTGTGACAGAGGATGAGTGTGGCGAGGAGCCAGGAAGGACCCTCAGCATTACAACAAGTAAGAAGTAACAACTAACAGGTGGAGAGAATCATAGGAGTTACTGTGATTGTAGCTTTAAGTTTTGGAGGAATCTCTACAGCAGTGTTTTAAATAAATGTAAGTAGCACAAGATTGCATTTGTCAAGAGAGGAGAGGAAGAGGTTTCAGTAGCAAATTTCCTAGCAAGATTGTTTCCAGATTGGTGTGCAGACCAGTCTGTCTGTGCACTGCAAGGTGTATTTCTGCCCTAAATTGAATTATTTTAGCTGTCAGCAAATGCTTGATAATACAGTGATCTGTGCTTGGGAGATTCGCTCTTTATATTAGTGTTGTATTGCATTCAGTGTTGAGGCTAGAGAGAGCCTAGACAGAGCCAGTTATCTTTACCTCATGGTCCCACGTGGACTCACTTAACTTAGTCATGAGTGGGCAATTAAATAAGAAGAGAGACCTTGTCAGCTCCAGGCATTAATATAACTCTTTGTGCTTGTAATACATGGCTCCCCCAGGTCTATCTGCACTTACAATCGTATCTCTCATTCACAGATCTTCTGGGATATTGACTGCTCACTTTTGCTTTGTAGTTCTCCAAGTCAGAATTTGGCCCAGGAGATGACCAGCAGTAAGTTCTTCTGACAAGCACTCAGTAAGCATAAACATTTGCCCACCTTAGTGTGCGTAGACGTTGCCTCAAGTAACAGGGGCTCATGCTTAGCAGGCAGCGAATTTTGCTCCGAAATTTCTCTTGTTCAGATGCATTTTACCTTTAAATGGCTTAGAGTTATCAGTTCCCAGTGGCTGAAAAAAGGCTTTCATGAACAGATTTGGTGATCGTTTTATTTAGAAAGGGCACGTGTCTGCATCGTAGACCCCCGAATGAATGAGTAGTCAGTATTTTTGTTTCTCACAGCGATTTCAGTACGAGGCCCTTCCTAATTTCTTTACCTTAATTACCTGGAGATGCATTAAGGATATAAGTAGTAGTATCGTTGACCTAAAGCAGGCGTGATCTACTAGTTAAGATGGCTAATGTTATGCATAAGCCTTTGCTGATGATCTTGTGGAAAGTCCATGAGCTGAACGGAGCTTGGAGTTTGATTTACCCTGGAGAAACATCTTACAGAAGGAAAGACAAGATGCAGACATGCTAGAACACAATAGCAAACAGATGCTATTTGTGGTCTTGTTTTTCTGGACAACCAACAGTTTTCTATATTAAAGTTCGTGAGCTACTGCCTCTAAACACCACCAAATTGTTTGTACAAAATCACACAGAAACAGGGAAGGGTGCATAGCTGGAGTCTGGTATGTGTGGATTTGCATTTTTTTTTCTCCTGGAACCCTAGAAAATGCTTTTCTGATCTCGAAGCTAGGCAGAACTCTTCCATTCATTTCTGTTTCAGCACTTTCATAATACTACATGTAAATAAATAAATGCTACATGCCAGGGCCTGATTTTGTGAGTAGTCTGCACTGGGATGTGGGAACTTCAGTCTTCATTCTTCTGAGTAGATGCACAATTTACTGGCTTTTATCACGAAGATTGCCTGACTGCTTAAGAGCCTTGAAGCAAATGTTGTTTCTGGGACTTATTCCCTTCCTCCCTTCCCTCCACAGAAAGCACCAAGGTAGTGCCCACCAGAACAGCTGATAATGTTCTTAGGTACTTGCATTTCTAGTGTAGATGTGTTGTGATATCCAAAATCAGCTTGAGAGATAACGTTAGCAGAATCAAATATTGTCGGATGCTGATGTCTCTGTAGGCACAGAAGGGGCATTCAGACTGTCAGAATTTATTTTGACAGCAAGAGACATGGATGCTGTGACAAAGCTTTGTTAAGGTGACTCTTTCCATTGTACAAAATGATTGGCGTGTGTTTCCTCGCTTCAACTGATGAATGCTGGTGCAGAGGCAGAAGGTGCGCACTGTTACCTTTGTTGATCTTCTGTTTTCAGATATGTTTTGAGCACCAATTCATGGCATGCTGCACCCAGTTACAGACCAGCTGGTCGTGACGGTAGGGGACTGACTGGGTGGTGGCAGCTAGGTCTGGGTGGCTGATAACTTTTTTCAAATGTAGCTTTACGTGGCCAGGCATTTTCTTTGAGTGGCTAGCACAGCCATTCTGTATGCCTTTTGTCTCAATTTTGTCCTCATGCACATGTGAAGTGTTCATAGTGAAGATGATGAGTTGTGTATGTATGACTGCGAAGGCAGAATTAAGTTCAGTCTTGTGCTCAAGCTGAGTGGCAGCAGTTGGTCAGAGAGTCAAATGGCCTCAGATGCTTTCTGTTTTGTTACCTAAACCACTGTGAGCTTGCTATGCTCCTCACTGTCTTTCTCTCGCCACCTTCCCCTCCTATTCATTCCAGGTGGGTGCTAATACAAGCACTGCATAATCTGTTAAGAGCCTTGGGGTAACTCAGAGAGAGAGAGACTCCAACGTTAATTCAAGATACAGCATCAAAAGCTGGAAACATTCCCAACTGATGAAAAATTTGTGTGTGCGTGTTTGTGTATATGTATATAGCCTGACTGGTTGATATTTGGGGTTTTTTTTAATTCGATTTGGATGATGAACACAAAACATCTTCTGTTCTGCTACTGCAGAGACAATATTTACAGCTGAAACTTTTATGGTGACAGTCCCTCAGTAACATATGTTTCGGAGTATCACTGTGCTGCTGAGTATGACCTTTCAAATCTTTGTGGTAACAAACACAGTAATGTTTTCCCCTTCCTTCACTTAGGTCTGTTATGCTTGAGGTCAGCTGCAACCTTGTCAGCAGGTCAGAAATACTCTGCCTTTCTTGTACTTTTGCATGGTACAAATCATCTGCCATTAGTAAATGGATACAAATTAAATAAGCCTTTGCTCACATTTTATTTTGTCATTTTCTAAAGCAAGGTTTATTTTCTGTGTGCTTAATCATCAGGCTCAGAGTTCCATTTTGAGCACTGTTTTGTTACTGAGCAATTTTGAATCCCAGATAAGGAGTTTTGCAGGTGTGCATGCAGTGCAGACCAGATGCCACAGCAGGAGTTCAGAGGGAAGGCCTGCTGACCCACAGCTCCTTGCTCCATATCTGGATTTGAGGTTGTAGCCAGCTGTCTCTCTCTGGAGAGGGAAGTTTCAATACTCACACTGCACGTGTGAGTGTTGGGAATGAGTGGTTAGGTCACCCTAAGAATCACCCATCAAAGGTGTTTGCAAGGAAGGATTTTAGTAAGAATTTATAAAATGTGTTTTAACAAAGTTCATTGGCAAAGTTCACTCGGTTACTTATTAAATAAATGAAATACAAAATCAAAGTAGGATTGAGGTAGAACGGTTTATACAGAGATTGGAGAAAGATGTAAGGGGTAAGGGATACCCTCCCGTTGTCTCGGAAGATTCAGACCCCTTGCTTTCTAAACTCCTTCTCAGAGAGGAGCCTGGGTGTGGCTGGATCCAGACTTAGCCTCATCACAATGATTTGTGTCTGAAGGATATATATAGCAGCAATTTAAGATTTGTTCATAGCTAGAAAGAGAGAGAAAATCATAGGAATTTAGCAGTAATTAATCATTGGTTAACTTAGCATTTACAAAGTGGTTAAAAAGAATTCACTACAATAACAACAAAAGGATGTTATGATTTGAATCGATTCACACGCACACAGACAATATGCATGCATAAAGGTACCTGTTAAAAATTCCCTGAGAGTTCAGGGAAATACGTCAAATGATTTTTCTCAACAGGCAGAAGTGGAGCCTCAAGGAGTAAGGGATCCCTGTAGTTCAGCCCAGGTAACCTTGAACTTCAGAGTTCCGTGTGCTCTGAGGGGCGTCCTGCTCAGAGGGGTGCGCTGGGCACAGCCCGCTGCCATCCAGGAGAGCTCAGAGGACCTTTCTTGGTACCACATAGGGTCGTGAGATGATTGACTTTGGTTGGTAAATTTGCATCCTGGCCACAATCGGTGTGAAGCAATTCTTGCCAACTACAGGGTAATTCTGGTGTTCCTCAGACTGTGCAGTTACCCTTATCAAACAGGTAGCAGAAGTTCCAGGTGCGGTCAGGGAGTGCCTGATCATCTCAAGTCACTGCTCTTGTTCAAAGACAAGAAAAATGGCTAGTTATCCCAGCTAATTGCTCTTGCAGTGCAGGCAAGAATACAATGTTGGCTGGTTCTGAGACCACCGGGTGGTCTGAGTAGGAGGGAGGGGAGCTGTATCACCACAGTGAGTCTGTGTGAGAGACTGATCTTCAAGACTGTACTTCTGTATTTGTCTTATCGTGCAGTTGCTTGACCCTGGCTCTCCAAGACTCATCCGTTTTTTCCCTCAGCTAAGCTTCAGTATGGTCCATACTCATGGGTCTGGTTTTTTCTCATGAGCAGTCACATTAATGGCCATAGAGGGTCTTGGCATTAAGCAAGCACATGAATGCATGGAGGGCAGGGGCGTGCTGTGTGCTGAAGCCCCAGTGTCAATGTGCTGCATATTTTCATAAGGGACGATCTCAAGTGAAGGTGCTATCATGCCGATGCTGTGCAAATGGGATTTTTGTGCCTCACCCATGAGTGAGTTGTCCCCTAATTCAACAGAGATGCAAATAAGTGCTGTAATTTATAGTTAAAATGTGCAGAGAATCTTTAATGTAATTAATGTGTAATGTAATTTGAAGAAGTTTGCTGCCTTCATATTCCTTCTGAAGATTTACAGCAAAAGAGGCCTGGTTACCTGCTGTCCTCCGAGTATTGGGCTTTGAATATTCATCCAGCCAATCTTCTTGATTCACTGACAGTCCCAGGTGACTGCATATACACTAACACCAAATCCTGCAGCAGGTTTCCTAAAGGGTGATGCTGCCTGCCTTTATCTGCAGCTGAGTAGCCACATGTCCTCTGGTGGAGATGGAGGCCTATATGAGTGACTTCATATCAACAAAGTATGAGACACAAATTCTGTCATTTCTTCATCTTTATATAACTGAGTGCTCTTTCGGAGTTGCTTTGCCAGCTGGTTGCACATGAGTTGGTTGACAGCAGAGAAGCAGTAAGACTCAGGAAGCACCCTGGTCAGCAGGTGGGTTTTCACTGGAGCTCAGGATTTATGCATGTGCCTGTTTTCCCAAGAGCGACATCTTTTTCTAGGTTATACTTGTTCAAGCCTGTCTTTTCCCATTGTGGCCCTGCAGCCAGTGTCAGCATCCTTCCCTATACCTCTGCTTCCGTCCCTGTGCCCGTGATCACTTAGCAACTTTTGTGTACCTTCAACCTACAGTTTCTCTCCTGGCTCTGTCAAATACAGTATTGTCTTATCAGTTTCCCTGCCTTTGCCCAGCCATTGCAGTTTCCTCCTCCACCCTTTATTCTTATATCTTAGTTTGCTTTTCCCCCAGTCCTCATTGCCCTATACAAGCTTTTAAAAACACTTGTGTCTTCATTCACCTGTCTGTCTCTCTCCATGGCTGGTGATTGACTTCTGGTTCATGTGTTGCTTTCTCTGCCCTAGTGACAGCAGGGAGAGCTCAGAGTACTCCCATATGCTTCTCTCACCTTTGCAGTGTTGAGACCCATGTATGGCTCGACCTGGACGTGCTGTTTCAGAGAATCCTGCCCAGTTCCCCAGCCTGATGTGAGCTCTGGATTCTTTGTAAGTGAGAGATGTTCTAAATCCTAATGAAAGTTTGCAGACCCTATGCAGACCGCAGGATGCAATTGCAGATGTGAAGCTGCAGTATAGCAGCTGGGTTATTCCAGAGTGTGTAAATTAGTCATATTTGGGTGGTTTTTGGCTGCACACTGTTCCTTTTCAAAAAGAAAAAAAAGCTGAAATGCTACATGTAGGTAAGATGTGCTGCCGGCTTCTGAGGTAATGCAGCACTCTGGTGTGTGCATTAGCACGTTGTCTCATTAACGCTGAAGTTCTTTCTCTCCCCTGCCCTTTGAAGACAGAGGGCCTGAGATACAGTAAATTGGTGATTTTAAAATCATCTTTTCCTTCTTTGTTAAGTAAGATGATGACATAATAGCAATTCTTTGAACAGAAAGAGAGATAGGCTGAATAGTAAAATCAGCTGGTATTAGCCCAGTGGACAGAACTTTGAGAACTATCCTAAAAGAACGTAATAAGTCAGAAACCAACAAGAAGGCTGTTCCCAAAGATTAAAAAAAAGGCAATTGCCCTTATCTGTGGCAACAGAGAGGAGGGTCCTGTGACTCCTCATTAGCCCATGCAAAGAAAGATGAAAGTTTAGAGATTCCAGTTTGAGATTTGCTAATGGCTAATATGTGCCTTGGGGATGGCAAGTCAGATACCCAAGTTGCTGGTGGTGTCTGTGGGCATGTGTAAGTTAAGGATCTTGCTAGCATACTTTGTTCTGGAATGAGATGTAGATGACTGAGGAGAAATTTGTAATTGAAGGGCAGCCGCAACCAGCCTGTATCCTGTCTTAGTGGCTGCAGTCAGGAGTGCTGTTGCCTTGAAGTATCGTAGAAGAGCATCATCAGGCCTTGACAGACGTTTTAGGGATTAGAGGGCTTTCTCAGATTGAGAAGGAAACGGTCAGTTTCTTGTTACAAGAAAGTACTTTCCCCACTTGTTCCTCAGCTGAGTGAATCAACAGTGACCCTTGGTGGTTAGAAAGACTCAGTGCCTGCTGGTCTGTCATGCATAGCCTTCTATTATGCACCCCGTGTGTCTGTCTCTTGAGATCCTGAATAATGTGGGCATTGGCTAAAGCGTTGTGCTTCTTGTTTCACAACTGATCAGACGGATGCTTTAAGACAAAAGTCTCCTCTAGCCAGTCCAGTTTGCATGGCAGCGTAGTTTTTAAATGGAAGATTTTGGCAGGACACTTCAATCACTCTTGAACATTCATGTCATCACTTTGACATGTACATTCCCCCACTGTTACTCTGACCATAGATCACTAGCAGTGTCCTGTTTGAAGGAAAGCACAGGCACTGATCCCCCATCCTTCACTCCATACAAAGAGTTTTGGAAAGAGAGATTCTGTAAGGCCTATCGGAATTCATAGAGACCAGCTCAGTGAAATTTAGCATCAGGCCACAACCTGTCATTGTCTGTGATTTTCTTTATAGACATCTGTCTGCTGCAACAGACTTACTTGCATCACCATGTCTTGCTGTAACTATAAGGCGAAGACTTGCAATGAACTGCTATTGTGATGGGTATAACTGATGACAATGATAATGCTATGTTTTTACAGTTCAGCAATCATTTCTGTTCGTTCTCAAACCTGGGTTGTGCTTCATAACAGAATTTAAGTAGAGTCACCACCTGTTCATTTTTCAGCCAGACAATCTGCTTTTTTAATCTCTTAATAAAAAAAACCCTCTTCAACGGAAGTCGATTTGTTTCACTCGCTGGCATCTGATTCCTGACTTGTTTTCTAGCCAAATGGCATCTCCTCCTTCTCCTCCTCCTCCTCTTTATATCTTTGCTTCTGGCTGCTCAGTGTGACACTTAGCACATGATGTGGCGTCACTGGAAGCTGTATTTAAACTATTTGAATCCAACCGTAGTACAGTGAAAGTGGAGATCCAGGCTCAAGAGAAAATTTGATGCATAGGGAGGCATTTCTGTGAAATGCACAGGCATTTCTGTGAAAATTTCAACTTGTTTCTGCTCTTCAAGAAAAAGTTTTTAATTTTATATATATAATACATCTGTATGTTGCTAGAGATTCAACTAAATGTATACATAAAAGGCACAGACATAGTGAATGTGTATAATGGTGGTGTCTGGGGCCATGATTTCTGGTGCCCAATTTCAGACACTTGAAAGGAGCTGCAAAGGGAACTTGAAGTTCTTGATGGTGTTCCAGGACGAGCATTTGCTGTTGCTGCTATTATTTAAGGATACTGTTGTAGTATATGATCTCTCACACATACCTGTGTTTGCATTTTTAAGGAGCTGGGCAGAAAAACTCTTGAGACCTTTTGAACCCTCACCTTCAGTAGTGCTTTGGATGTGCACACACTAAAGTCAACTGTAGATTTGATACAAAAACTGTGGAGAGGTTTGAACAAAAATCTATATTTTCCCCTGACTTTCTTGAATGCTACTGCTAGCTGATTTTGGATGTAATACAATTTCGGCAATCACAGAGCTGGCCTGCATGTATCCACTTTTACTAAACTGCATTTAGAGAGGGCTTTGAGGCAGGTGAATGGTTAAGAACCCCCCTGACCTGTCTTTCAGACTGGCTGCCATGTTAGTAATTTGGGAAAGTTCCCAAAGAGTCTTGAAGGACAAGGGCCTGACCACAACTTTACAATTTGGTGCTAGTTTTCATTATTTCTTTTGCCACAGTTTTTTGCATTTCAATCTAAACTCTCTCTCTGCTGGAGCTGGCTGTAGCAGTTGGATCATGGAAGAAAATTAGGAGTTTGGGGACTTTGCAGTCTGAGATTTGTATTGCAAGCTGCTGTTTAGGTTGTTCCATAAAAAACGTGCATTTGCTGTGGCTCCAGTGCAGGGGTCTATAGAGACCCATAAGGGTGTCCTGTATTCTGTTTTGAACTGTGATTTCCAACTGGGTCATATGAAATTTATTGTTTTGTTTGGTTTGTTTTTTACATGAATTATACTGTTCTATGGTAGGGAGCCACTTAAATTTCAAATCTATTGCATCTTAGAAATAGCACTTAGACCACAACTAAAATTAAATTGAGAATGGGTATGGGAGGAGTGCTTTGTCTGGAAATTAAACAAGATAAAATTTTAAAACCCTACAGTGATGTAAAAATAATTGTCCAGGTGCACTCTTTAGGCTTTTAGTGGTGTGAAGTGCTTTTATAGGACAGTGCATATGTTAATTATAGAATGAATCCATTCTATTTATGTAATGCCTGTTGTCTAAGGCTATAAAACACTCAACCAAAGGTGATCAGGTCTTCTGCTCTAATTTTACAGAGAGGTGTCTTGCCCTAAATCACAGAGCATGTCAGCTGGAGCTGCTCTTTCCTTGAGGACATGTGGCCCATCCCCACTACAGTTTATAACCCTAGGTAAAATCTCTCTGGGCCTTATCTCCCTGCTGTGCTAAGGACATCCAGAGGTACCTTGACAGGCTTGAGAGGTGGGCTCATGTGAACCTCATGAAGTTCAACAAGGTCAAGTGCAAGGTCATACACATGGGTCGGGGCAATCTCAAGCACATATACAAGAGTGGGTTGAGAGTGCCCTGAGGAGAAGGACTCGGGTGTGTTGGTTGACAAGAAGCTCAACATGAGCTGGCAGTGTGTGCTTGCAGCCCAGAAGGCCAACTGTATCATGGACTGCGTCAAAAGAAGCATGGCCAGCAGGTCGAGGGAGGGCATTCTGCCCCTCTGCTCCGCTCTGGTGAGAGCCTGCCTGGAGTCCTGCTTCCAGCTCTGGAGCCCTCAGGACAGGAAAGACGTGGAGCTGTTGGGGCGGGTGCAGAGGAGGGCCATTAAAGATTATCTGAGGGATGGAACACCTCTGCTATGAGGACAGTCTGAGAGAGTTGAGGTTGCTCAGCCTGGAGCAAAGAAGACTCCAGGGACACCTTCTTGCGGCCTTCCAGTACCTGACGGGGGCCTAGGAGAAAGCTGGAGAGGGACTTTTTACAAGGGCCTGTTGTGATAGCACAAGGGGTAATGGCTTTAAACTAAATGAGGGTAGATTTAGACTAGATACAAGAAAGTAAGTCTTTACAATGAGGGTGGTGAAACACTGGAACAGGTTGCCCAGAGAAGCTTTTGATGATCCCTGCCTGGAAGTGTTCAAGGCCAGGTTGGACGGGGCTTTGAGCAACCTGGTCTAGTGGAAGGTGTCCCTGCCCATGCAGAGGGGGTTGGAACTAGGTGATCTGTAAGGTCCGTTCCAGCTCAAACCATTCTATGACAGTTACATGTGCCAGCACTGCTCCTGGCACCCCAACACACTGGAACAGGAATCACACACTGCACTTGTGCAGTAGCTCTCTGGCCCTGTCAGCTAAAAAGCATAAGAGCTCCCTAATCTTCAGCAGTACCCTGCACTGTGTGGATGCGAGTGAAAAAGCTTAAAATTTTCCAGGAGTTCTCAAGTTCAGGAGCTTGGGTCAAACGTGAGCTGGTGATGTGACATCTGTCAAATGGGATATTTCACTTTCAGCCATTTTTGCACTTGAAGTCATCTTGTGAATCTTAGCTTTCAAAGAAATAGGTAAATGTTGAGATACACTGTAGCATTGCAAGTGCTTTTACTGGGAGGAGAATTCATCATTTGGCCTCCTGTGGACAAATTGATGTGTGGGGTTTCATAAAATTGATAGGGTGCCCTTGTAAGCCTGTTGCCCCTGAGGGAATTCCTGCAGTTTCTTACTGATGTATGAAATAACAGTGCTATAATAATCTGTAAATGAACCACGAACTAGGAGAACATCCACGAGCATTTTATAATGAGATGTGTTCTCTAAAGTTGCAACTGGCCAGAATAAATCAATAGCCCATGGAGTGCACTTTTATTTTAGTCCTAAATGTGCAAAAGGCAGTTTTAAGTGGCTCTGCTTTTGAGAGCACAGACTTTAAAACTTCCTGACTCTAGCCATTTTCAATGCCTTAAGTTGTGCACTAAGTAAGTAGTAATAAATTTCCTGAAACTGTAGTAGGCCTTTCATCTTTATCTGCTGTGACTTATTCAAAGGAGGAAAATAATTACGGCACGTTTTTTTCAAGGAGCATTGTTCAGTGTACTAATGTTTAATGACTCTTCAGTTAAATACCATTTGTTGTTTGTCCAAGGTGCTTAAGAAGGAAAGAAGAGAAGAACAAGAGAAAGTAGTGATTGTTCTGAAGTGTATGTTGATGTTTCATGTCCAAGGATTGGACAGCAGAGGAATTACTAGTTTTGTTGCTTTAGACATCTGCAAAGAAGTCATCGTGTCACAAAAAGACTTGTCAAAATTATAGGAACGAAAAATCTCCCAAACACTCTAGTGGGTAGTGTTCACTTACCAGTTCGCTATCTCTGCAGGATGAGTATCGTCTTGCAAGCCTTCACACTTTTCTGCTAGTTGTGATCTTCAACTGCTCTTTTCCCCTATCCTGTTCCTTCATGCCACAAATTGCTTCCCATAGCCGCCTTGGTCTCTATTGATTCATCTATCCATTTCCTCGTCTCACTTTAACACATCCTTTCATTTTGTGTCTCTTTATTGCAAGCCAGCTTTGCCTAGGTCTAGTGAATCCTTTCCTTTTGATTTAAAGGGTATAATAGGCTCAGAATACCCCACACCAAACTCGTTCCTTCTCCCACGCCCTGTGATATCTTCTTGGGCCAGTAGGCTTGCCCCCTGGTAACACTTCTCGGTTCACGGGGAAGCTCCTTTCCCACAACCTTCTTTTCAGCACAGAACTTCAGCATGGTCCCCTGAGAGTAGCAAAGCAAGAGAGGATGATGTATATAGCACATCTGTGTGGTGCTTTCTCAGGACTAGTGTACTATGGTTCTACATAAGCCTGCAAACCCTTGGTGGCCACAGCTGAATTCACTGCCTAAAGCTTTCCTACTACGGAATGTGTGAGAGGATAGGGAAATGCTCTGCTTTGGATGTCTGGCATGTTCAGTACTGCTGTATGCATTAGATTTCGATCAGTCAAAGGAGGCTGTTCCCCTTCATGTTATTTGAACCAGGTCAGATGGACTTGTCTGCATCCATGTTACATCGTGCCATGGTCTCTTTTTTTGTGTAATGCAAAGGAAGCTCCTGGTTTTCCTCAGACCTGTGCCAAAGGCTGTCTCAACTTACCCTGTGCTGGCAGGGCACCTGGTGCATAAAAGGCAGTCCTGGAGTGGTGTTGGGTAATTGCATTGGTCTCCTAGGCTTGGAACAGTCGTTGTGCTGGACTGATGTACGTGCTTAAAGCTGACAAGGGTGCAGAAGCATACTTTGCAGTTAAGAGTAGAAAACTGAGAGGCTGCAGCAGGTTTTAGTTTTATCCCTGGTATTGCTGCATACCAGCATATTAAATGTGTTCAATTCTAATGAACACCGTTTCACTAAAGTGTTGCTTCACTGTTTTTAGTGAAATTGTGAGGAGCTCTTTTCATCTGCCTACCTAGGATCCACCTTTAAACAGTAGTGGTTCTCCCTTGATTGCTGAGGTCTTCTAGTCTTTTTAAGTTTACAAGTGCATGATGTTTATTTTAGAGGTGGTGGCAAGTTGCTTCTCATCTAAACAAGTGAATTCCCTATATGGCATAGATTTGTTACTGCTGGATCCTCACTGGGAGAATGTAAGTCAGAGCAAGGTTGCTGATGACAAATAAATCAATTGATGACAGAGGAATTTATGGTCCTTCACAGAAAACAGAATGATTTATATATTTATTTTCTTTAATAAATATGAAAAAATAAATTGTGACGTTATTCATAGGGACGATGGTGCAATCTGTACATATCTGCCCAGTAGATGAGTCTTTCCTGGGAAGAAACTCGTGGACAATGGGCAGCATTTTAAACGTACAGGTGGTTTTTAAAAGTGTGTGTGTACCTGGGAGATGGTGTTTGTATGATAATATGCTTTGACAATAAGTATAAGTACATATGAGTAGGGGACAGGTCACCTGTTTCTCTCTGACTTTTTAGGTGATCCTGCTTTTTTTTTACTGTCGTTGGTGTAAGCCAGTGTGTTGTTCCCAGTCCATGCTAGTTATGTCATTCTTACGACACAGAATGTCGTCACTGATACAGCGTACTTGGACATTTAAACATTGACTAGAAGGCAGAGGAGGTGCAAATTTTCTTTCCCAACTGGTCATAAGAAACTTACGTTGCTCCAATGTCTAGAACATCAGATGGGAAGCATGCCAGCTCATGGACACAGAGAACATCTGGACTGGAAGGAGTTGTTTGATAAGGGATTGTGGGAAGGGTGGCATCCTTTTTGGGGCTGGTGTGTGCACTCTGTGCTGTGTTGTCATTGTGTAAGATTCTGTGGCAAAGCATTCATCTTTGGGGAGGATGGCAGAATCACTTTCCACGTCCCTGGTTTCTGTTCTGGTACGTGGGCAGCATACCTGACTGTTACAGAGCAAGGGTTTTGGGGTAGGAAGGAGTAGAAAAGGGGGCTACCTTCTCCTAGAAGCCTGTGAACCCCGAACATAGTCTGCTGCCTAGCTTTGCATTTTCACATTGTTGCTGAATTGCAAATGGAGAAATGTCTGTGATATTGTACCATAGCAAGAATGGAAGATATGAATTCACATCTCCAGCTGCATGCTATGCTTGATTTAAGTTCTCATACCCAGGTTTGTTGGTAAAAATATATAGTATATTTAACCTGGCATTTCCTAAATGGGAGAGAATTTGTGTTTTTTTAGCTCATCTATGTTTATGTCCACATAATATGAGATGGAAGAGAAGGCTGGGAAAGTTATGATGTATGGAGGGTGGAGATCACAGAAAAATCATATGCTAGGAGTCACTCTGCAGGTGTTAGGCAAAATCTAGGGCTCATTTCCTCTGTGCTTAACTGGGATAAAGCAGCTTAGCTTCACTGACACCAGCTGTAGTAGCAGTTGGTAATGATCTGGTCTTTTATTTGGGAGAGAGGGGAGAGGAAATAGAACAACAACCTTGATTGAAAGGAAAAGGGGATGCTTTTGTTCAAAGGGAATGGTCTCAAGGATAGGGAGGATTTCAGTTGATGTCTTCACAAATTTTTGGGTTGCCTTCAATAGCGGTTTTCAGGTAATGATCACAGCAAATTCCCTGTGAGCTGATTCTGCAGTTTCTTGAGAGCTGCCCATCACAGATTTTCTTCTTGGAGTGTCTTTAGCAGAGACATTAAACAGGGTAACACGTGTTGAGACTTCGCAATCCTCCAGATGCTAATGCTCTGCTGATATGGTTCAGCAGCAGGATTGATGTATTACCTCACCTTGTCTCTCACTCAAGATGTGTAACCACTGAAATACCTTTATTAAATAGCAAACATAAGTCAGGGACTGGTACTTGGAGAGCAAATCAGGCTGTGGGACCAATACCTTTCAGTTGTGACAGGCTCTCAGCACTGTCTACTGCAGCAGCCAGAGCTTTATCACACATGTGAGACCAACGTATCTGGACCCTCCCCACTGATTTTTCCTGTGATGCCTTCTGGTATTCTTTGTTTTCATACCCAGCACCATTTACTAGCCTGCTGTCTCGAGAAAGAAAATGTGTGCTGCACCTCTGGTATGAAATGGGGCGTTTAACAGAGATGGCTTCTTGTGCTGATGCATGGTTTCATCAGCAGCAGTGCAACTGAAGTTAGGGATTGTGAGTGCTGTTTTTAATTCTTGATTTGTGACCATTTTGAAAGCTTGGGGCTTGTGTGACAGATTTAACATGTGGTGCTCTATAATAAAAATAGTGAGGACATATCCACCTGTTCCTTTTGTGTCCAGATTCGGGCTGACTGTATATCATCTTTCACGGAGCACTTGTTTCCTGGGGAATGATTTCTGTTATTGCCACTGTTAATAAGATAACTGCTAATTAGGGATCAGTCCCATCTCTTTCCAACAGGTGCTTTGTGTCTACTACATGTGGAAAATATGGATGTGAGCTTGGAGTTTTGAAAGGCCAATTCTCAGGTGCCCAAAACCAGCTGATAGTCACAGCTTTGGGGCATAGCAAATGACTGAAATAACTACATGTTCTCTTAGGCACTAAAAATCAACACAAATCTTATTTACACATTTTGTTTTGTGAAATCTGATTGAGCACACGTTGCACTTGACTTGAGATGTCCCTGGACAACTCTGCTGTGGACAGCAGTGGGTGAACTTGTGGACAGGCAAGCTGAGGCTTGTGTTTTACATACTGTACTTTATGGAGGGACGCTCCCCTGCTTGCTGTACCAAAGCTTTAAAACAGCGGAGTGGGCTCGCCTGGCTTCTACCTTCTGTACTAATTGAAAAGAGGCAGCTTGTGAATTGTATTACTTTTTGCAATAATGTTTGTAAAGTACTTTAATGGCACATTTACAATCACTCTCTTCTTTAAATTTAAATCTTACCCATTCAGATAGTCACAGCTCAGAAGTCCTGCTCAAGGCAAAAGCATGCCATAAAAACCTAATGCAAGATAAATGGGCCCTCCTGGCTGCTGAGTGATGAGGGCTGGATCTATTTGAATAGTTCACACAGACTGCATTTTTCATTGCCTTTAGGCACCTCTTATAGATCTTTCATTCTTTTTTTATGTTGTTCCTTCTCATGGTTATTGTAGTCCAAAAAAAAGTTAACCAACACTTATCTAAGGTGCAGAAACTACTGTAGATAAGTATTTGTGGAGTTTCCCTTCCGGCTTTGACCAGGGTTATTGTACACCTACATAAGAGATTTAGTGGCTGGTTTTGCAGTTGACACCAGTTAGACAAACCTAGCTCCTCAGTGTAAGAGGTACTAGCAATATAAAGATACGTGTTGCAAGTGTACCTCTCTTTCCAGTGAGAGTGATCTTGGAGATGATTAATGCCAGTAGGTTGACTGCGCGAGTTCATGTAGCTCCTCAAATATGTTGCGATGGAAAGGTGAAGAAAGTTAGTGTTGGGAGGAGTCAGCTAATCGGTGCTTTGAAAGCAGTGCAGAACTCTGCATACACGTAGTCTCTTTCTCCCCTTTAAATCTCGTTTCATGCCAATATTATGGGGCAAAGATTTTTGGAATTTAACATGAGTGGCTCCTTTGCGATTCTCTAAAATCTCCGAAGTTTCTAACTGCTAATCACTATTGAAAAGCGTGACCAGTAATTTTAAACCCTGATAATCATGCTTTCCCGGGACTCCTGTGTTCACAAAAAATTCTGCTACAAAAACTGATGCAGTACCCTTAACAGATATTTTTTGTGCACTTTTGTCTGATATATACATGGCCTTTCACACTCTTAGTGCACATGTGGGTGCTTTTGATGAAGCAGGCAGCTGTCTTTGAACTATTTGAAATACCTGAACAGATGCACGACTGCCACACATCAGCTCAGTGCAAGGCATCCCTCCTGTGCAGCATAAATCAGGAGACTTCAGGAGCAAACACACAGTGCTAGACTTCTCATTTCCTCATTTATCTTTGCCACGTTGTACCCCTCTGGGGGGGATAATATTTTGATGGGTGAATAAGGTGCCATTAACTTTAACATTATCATCAATCATCATGACAAAGGAGGACAAGTAGTCTTTGTACCTGGTCTTGCCACTTGTTTAGTCATCAAACCCTTTGCAAAATGAGTGTAAAACACTACTCTGTTAAGGCTGTGGTTCCTTCATAGAGGTTTTTTGACAGCAATACCTGTGTTAGCTACCACCACACTACCTTGCAGTCCTAAGGCATAGCAGCATCTCCATCCATTGTTCTGTGCAACTGCACATGCTACCACCCTGCTCAGGGTGCCAATCTGGCTCAGCTTTTTAGAGGAAAAACGACAGAAAACATACTGGGGAGGGACGTAGTGGGAGGGTGGTTTTTCTAAAGCTGCCTCAGTTCCCTGGACCTGTTCACTACCTGCTTTGTGAAGAGCTGTCCTGGCACCCACTGAGGGGAGGGTGCTGGGCTAAGCGCAGGCATAGCTGTGGGGTGGGAGAATAGGTGGAATGGTTTTAAGCCAGCATTTTCAAAAAGCAATGAGTTGTACCAGGAAACTAAAGCCTAATTTGGTAACCTCTGTAAGTATTGGTAGTGCGTCAGCACCAAGGACACAGAGTAGTCAGGATCCTTTGTCGACGGCTTTTGTAGTAGTCCTTTTGTTTTTTCCTGCTTGAGATGATGTTGAGGGGAAAAAAATCATCACGAGAAGCTGGATGCACAGCAGCAGGGCACAGTAAGGATGTGGGCCTGCACTGGTAGGGGAGTGTGAAGCTCAGGCGCTCGTTCCAGGTGTGCCGTCCACCTGAGAAATGACGCAGCACAAACTTAATTTTTATCAAGTGTCTTTTTCAACAGTAGCCGTTCGCAAGGATGTAGTACAAAGAATTCTTCTAATATCTTTCTGCCTTTTTTTGCTTTCGGAAAGTCACTGCAGGTGTATCAGATAACAGGCGTGCTTTTCAAAGGGATTACTGTGCCTCATGGAGGGATAGATTATTCACTGTCTGTCGGCCTTGGGTTTTCATTCTATTTTTTTCATTTGAACTATCGTCCTGCATCTTCCTTAAGCATAGCATTTCTCTCCATGAAAGTGGGGCAAACGATGAGTGTATTCTACTGCACTGGTGTTTACTAAGTTGCTACTTAGAGGCAAGTTTCTTGCTTGGTCCTTGGCTGAAGGTGATGTGATGACAATCTTTAATCTGGAAGAAAAACAAAATGTCATGCTTCTCCAGATTTCGTCCTAGGTAGTATTACTTTGGGCTCACTTATGTTCTCAGTGTGCACAAACACTCAGGAGCCCATGCAGCAGAAAAATTTTCCAAAATAATGCTCCTTTATAGTATGTTAGGAGTTCAGGTCAGGATTTGGCAACTGATTTCCAGGAGGACTCAGTGAAGAAGCACTGTTTAGCTAGCCATATAATTTGCTTGTGTGGCTCACAAAGCTCGTTCTCATGCTAAAAAGGCAACCAAGGAAAGAAATCCTTCTATGGTAGGTGTGGAATTTTTATAGACTGTTCTAAGAAGACAAATAAGAAGGGATCTGGCTAAAGCAGAAGACAATAATTAATGGTATAAAGAAGGTAAATAGGATGAATGCAGGCACCTGATCACCTGACATAAGGGGAAAGTTAGTGAAAGTAAGAAAATGGAAAACAATGTAAAGAAATTCATACCTCTGTAAAGCAGCTGGCCTCTGAAGCTCCTCACCACCACCAGACAAGGAGGCCAAACAGCTAGGACTCAGAAAGTCACTAAACCATGCTGGGTAACAGGCATGTTGGACCATAGTGGGGAATATTGTAGTTCGCCAAGACTGTAGGAAGGCATACAGTCGTCTAGGTATCAGAGTCTGGGCTGTCTTGCTGCTGTGGATTCAGAGGACCCTCTCTGAGAGCAGGTGAGCTTCATATTTGAAGAGCTCTGGCATCTGCTCGTGATAGCTGCTGGTGGAGGCAAAGTGCTTCCCATGACAGAGGATTTCCCAGGATCACTTGTCAGCAAGCAGCAGAATAAGGATGGAAAAGCCTGGGACCCACCACTTCCTTCACCACTCTCTCAGACACAGTAAAGAAGAAGTCAAGCAAGAAAGTTAAGGAGGAAGAGGCTCAGTAGCAAAACCGGTAAGGTGACCTGATCTAGCTGGACCTGCTTTGAGTAAGTGGTTGAGCTAGGTAACTTCCAGAGGTCCTTTCAAACCTAAATGAATTTCACACATCTGAGCCTGTGATTTAACCGTGAGCCAGTAGTGTGCCCTGGTTGCCAAGCAGGCCAATGGGATCCCGGGGTGCATTTAAGAGGAGTGTGACCAGTAGGTTGAGGGAGATTCTCCTCCCCCTCCACTCTGCCCTAGTGAGGCCTCATCTGGAGTACTGTGTCCAGTTCTGGGCTCCCCAGTTCAAGAAAGATGAGGAGCTACTGGAGAGAGACCAGCGG
>Ga0065711_1002259_pt1 | contig 47817 bp, 27 predicted proteins | sample Hoacrofraction12_FD_59098 | JGI IMG/M metagenome (GOLD analysis project Ga0065711, IMG submission 59098) | Hoatzin crop microbial communities from Cojedes, Venezuela - Epithelial fraction 12 v2 (version 2) | ecosystem: Host-associated > Birds > Digestive system > Esophagus > Crop | place... | reverse complement strand
CCAGGACACTCGCCTCATTCAGCAGCGGCCCCACGTTGTCCCTAGCCTTCCTTTTGCTGCTGATGTAGTTGAAGAAGCCCTTCTTGTTGTTTTTGACATCCCTTGCCAGATTCAATTCCAAGTGGACCTTAGCCTTCCTCTTCGCATCCCTGCACGCTCTGACCACATTCCTGTACTCCTCCCAAGTGACCTGTCCCTCTTTCCACATTCTGTAGACCGTTCTCTTCCGCCTGAGCTCCGCTAGAAGCTCTTTGCTCATCCATGTGGGTCTCCTGCCTCCTTTGCTAAATTTCTTTCTCAGGTGGATGCACCTATCCTGAGCATGGGTGAAGTGATGTTTAAAGAGCGACCAGCACTCTTGGACCCTCCTGCCTTTGAGAGCCCTGACCCACAGGAGTCCTCCAAGTAACTCCTTGAAGAGGCCAAAGTTAGCTCTCCTTAAGTCCAAGGTTTTGATCCTACTTATCACCCTGCTTCCTCCATGCAGGAGCCTGAACTCCACCATTTCATGGTCGCTGCAGCCAAGTCTACCTCCAGCCTTCACATCCTCCACCAGTCCTTCCTTGTTTGTTAGTACAAGGTCCAGCAGAGCGCCTTTCCTTGTTGGTTCCTCCACCACTTGCATCAGAAAGTTATCATCGATGCTCTGCAGGAACCTCCTGGATTGCGTGTACCTGGCTGTGTGGTCTTCCCAGCTGATGTCGGGGTGGTTGAAGTCCCCCACCAGACGGTGCACAGTAGGAGCGCCATATGAGGGAGAGGCTAACGAAGTAGGTTTTAAACAGATCAGGAACAGTTCCAGTACTGCTAGGAACACTTATTTTGTTTTCAAAGCATTTACTAGTTCTTAAAGGTCTCCAGAATGATCAGTGCCCTGGCTTGGCTTAGATTAGTTGTCGTGGGCACAGTACCCTATTTTAATATTTGTATTAGGAAAGTAGAAACAGATAGAAGTGATGTATGCCTAATTCCTTCCAAAGCAAGTACACTTAAAAATGTACTATATGATGAAGGGTTTAATAACATTGTGTTTTCCAAATGTCAATTTGAGCATCATTTATCCACTTGGAACAGTGCATTTTTGCCAGTCCATTACCGCCTCTAATTCTGTGATTGAATGGTTCTCTGGGAATAGCATGTTGATTAACTTCAGTAGCAACTACATTTTTTCCTAGGCTGGAAGCATGTCATCTCTGTGGAACATATATAAACCAGATAGACTGCTGTGTGGGTTATACAGCTTTGCATTCTAGATTAGCCATGAAGATTACACTAACCTCATTGCAAAATAAATGTTTGTTATCTGTATATTTTTTCTAGTAGTAAAAAAAATTTACTTGCTATCCATCCTTCGTCCCCCTGTCAAATATTAAATACTTTATTTAACCATGTTCATAATCAAACTAGGCTTGAAAATAAAAAAACCCCATGCTTTCACACTAAATTAATGTTTTTTTCCTTAGACACTTATGCATGGTGTTTAATTTATGTAGATTTAATTAGAAACACTCAAATGCCAAAGTAACGGTCCTTCCAAACTCATATATTTATTAGCAGGAAAGAAGCAATTCACCAAACTCTTGTGAAAACTTCTGTGCAAGGTTTTCCATGTAAGAGTTAGGTGAAAAACTGTTTAAAGATTTTTTAAAAAGGCAGAATATGCAGTTAGGAACAACTCAGTGTAGATAATGTCTATCTTTCACATACTAAAGTTTCCCTTATAATGTTTTCTAAAACCCATAAATACTGGAAATTACAGGTATAGTCATGATGGTGAAGCATTCAATGGGTGTTTTTCTGTTGACTGGAAAAAGGTCAGGATTGTCCTTCTATTTTTACTCTAGCCTTTAGCACCTCAGTTTTATTAGTCCTGTTGGCTACTGGAAGTACCTAGGTGGTTTGTGAAATAGTGTCTTTTTTTATCTCCAAATACATTATTGGACCAAAGACTACAGTTTGGTTTGAACAAATCTTTGTTTTGCTAATGCCAAGAAAGAAGTTAATTTTACTGTAGTGGAGCTGAACCACCAGGCTGTCAAGGCATCTGCAAGCAACAGAAGTTTATCACACTGATGCTCCTGACTGAGACAGTGTACTCTCATGCCTGTAAAAGGTTCTCCATATTAGGCTGCAGAACAGAAGGTATCAAATGAGGGTAGCAAATAGGGTAGCAAACAGACTCCACCAGACTACAAGGACAGTATCAGTTGCACTGCTGAATAGCTGCAGACATCAAGGCAGTGAAATCACAGAGAAGCACAGGACTTCAAAGGATCCTTTTTTCCAAGTCTAATTTAAATTTATTTGGGGGATTTACTTCAGTGCATCTTTATTTTTATAAACCTATAAAATACCATTGTAACAAAGGATAATTTTATCATCCACTTTGTAATAAGGTGGAAAATAAGTAATTTTATGCTATTCCTTATGGACCTCGACCTAAAGTCTCAAGCTGCATCCGGAGAGGTTTAGGTTGGATATTAGGAAAAATTTATTTACTGAAAGAGTGCTCAGGCATTGGAACAGGCTGCCCAGGGAAGTGGTGGTGTCACCGTTCCTGGACGTGTTCAAAAAATGTGTAGATATGGCACTTTGGGACATGGTTTAGCAGCCATGGTGGTGTTGGGGTGACGGTTGGACTTGATGAGCTTAGAGGCCTTTTCCAACCTTAATGATTCTATGATTCTATGAAAAAGTCAACATGAAGGAAAGCATGAACATAATTCTTGAAGGTTTTGTTTGTGCGTTGTCTTGCTGGACGTTGCTTGTAAAAGAGAAGGAAGAGCAGTAAGATAGACCATAAAATGGTAGTAGTAGCAATTCCCTGTAGTAGTAATTCCCTGTAGTCTGACTTGGAGAGGCTTGAGACCTGGGTGATTCCAGGCCAGGCAAACCCAGCCTTCTGAAAGTTACTGCCCTCTGGCTGGATTTTGGAAAATTTTCAGGATATATCATTCCAGTCTTTGCATTTTCAGCTGCATTTATTCTATGTTATTCAATTATTTCTGTGCTGAGTGGCTACTCAAAATAAGGATATGCTACAAAAGAAATTTTGAAATGGAATAGGTAGCAAAAAGTATTCAAGAAATCCAAACTATAATGTTTACTGTCTCTGTCAACAGGATAAAAAGTAATCACAGCCTATTTTCCTAGACTGCAATCTCTTTACAGAGACCCTAATTAAAAATCAGTGTTTCCATGTAGGTTCTACAGTTATTAGGTTTTATTCTAAGTAGAGGCAGCAGGCAAACAGCCACCTGCTTTTGTTTGCCACTGCCTCTTTATTTGTCTGATTTCCCCAGCCTTATAATCCTTTCCCCTCCTTTTCCTCTGTGCTTCTCTTTCTTTTCCTCCTTGCTGCCTCGGCACCAGGGCAGGACCTGACGAGCTGAGATTGCTGTGTTCAGGTGGAGTCAACCTGCTCAGGGTGAGGCGAGTCTATGGAGATGTCACCTTCCTCTGGTCTGACAAGTCTCTTCAAGGCACTTACTAAGTGAGATTTTTCAAAAGCTTTCAGCATAGCACCATTTGGGGAAATTTCCATATGAGCAGTGCTCTTGTAGCTCAGAGTGATTCCATTCTGAAAAAGATGAAGTCTTTCTGCTAAGAGATTTTAGTACCAGAGAGCCTCAACAAAATACAAGGCAAAACATAACTGCTTAACTTTGTTCTCTGAAGTGGCTAAATGCTTTACTTCTTTGCCAATTTATCTCAAAATTATTAAGCTAAAAGCAGAAAGTTAGCATGAAGAAAAAACACAGATCTAGTATTAAAAATTTGTCTGAAAATTGAAAAATAGTGTCTCAGAGAGGAGGAGGGGTGAGTGTCTCTACCTGCTGCATCAGTAATTTATTTAAAGGTTGATTTTAATCCCCCTGGGAACAGCCCTCCTCCAAGGGCTGTGGCAACGGGCAGAAGGAGACTTTCTTTGCTTGTGGTAGAGGGAGGTCATTCATCGTTATCCAGGGACTGCTGCTGATGCTTTTTTTTATGGCTGCTGTGGGGCAAGGCAGATGGGGCCTCAAACTTTTGCCTATTTTGCTGAATTTGGTGATTCAGCAAAAGGGCTTAATCCTGCCAACTAATTGTAGTCACCAAAGTAACTGGGAACATTTTTCAATAGAAGAATTTTTTTCAATGTTTATTCTGTTCTTCAAGTTTTCAGTGAAAGCATATTTAGACCACAGTCGTTTAAATGTGCTTTTAAAATATCATTCATTCTAGAAGTGTTCTCCTCGCTAGTCAGGCATTATCTGTCTTTTGTGAGTTTGATGACTTTTAACGACTGACAATTTAACTTTACAGGAAAAGGGGAATGACAGTGTTGGTAAAACTGTGTAAAACTCCAAAGATTTTTAATATTGCCTATCAGTGTTTTTTATATACAACTGTATTTATGCTACATAAATGAAATACTTGATGCGTGTAGAACAAAAGCTTTTTAAGTAAGGAGGAGTTGCTAAGCTCATTAGGTTAGGACAAATTTGGTGCTCTAGAAGGTAAAAAAACCGTATTTGAACCAAGGAAAATATTACCTTCCTTCTACACATGGCTACGTCTCTATCTCATATGGCAAATATGTGTATAGTGGAATTTAAGTTTGGATCTCACAGCAAAGAGATGAGTACTTATAAGTTCAGAATTTAATTGCAGCAGAATTGATTGAAAAGAAAATATTTCTTTTCTGCTAAGTGTATAATGAAGAAAGACAAAAGAAAAAAACTTTCTTACTAGTAAGAATGGGAAAGATTTAATGCCAGTGCAGGCTGGGAGATGTTCATAGGAAGAAGGATATGTCTTCCTATAGTATTTCAGGAGCAAAAATATGTGTATCTTCTATTGTAGAAGGAGAGCTATGGAGATAATTACTTAACAGTGAATATATTACTTTTGAGCCATTTTTCAATTCTATTTGAATATCTGATAGAAGTTTAAAGCCCCATATTTGAATCCTCCCCAACAGGGGTAAATCATAATTTGGCAATTGTATTTCATATCTATGCTTGTTGCACCTTATAGATATATCAGTGTCAGAATTAGATGTGTCATCCTTTCTTATTTTCTGGTTTTCTTGTTTCTTGGTTGCACTGAGAAGGTCGTAAGGCTAAACCACTTTGCAGATCTGTTCTGTCTCGTGTATCGTTCACATTTCCTAAGTGATCATTTTCAAGCCGCAAAAATGTATAAAGCCTTATTGAAATGTAGGTTTGATAAAATCATGTGCAATTCATTTACCTTCTGGGAAGTAAAATGAAAACTAGAAAGGCAAAGGGCCTATTTTTTCTTTGGTAATTGTAATTAATTGTTGCTTATATCTTTCAAAGCAAACTAGCAATGCAAGCACTAATTATCAATTATGTAGGTATTGAGTATATACTTTTATTTGTGGAAACGGGGTTTTTAAAACTGGTGACCGAGACATCAGATAGCTACTAGTACTGCTGATGTGCTCTTTCTGAAATTATTTTTGTGCACACAGATTAAGAATTCTTTCTATCATAAAGTTACACCACCAATAGGATATGGATTTTATACCAGTAAAATACCGGTTGGTCTAGAGTTGAATGGCTCACACAGTCCCTTTCCTTCTCCTGCATGGCAAAGAGCCGTATTCAGACAATGAATGTCACAAATTTCCTGAATATGCCGTTGGTGTGTGAAATACTAAGGACAGATGTTTCCACAGGGTATGGTGTTGGGCATGATTTTATTTTCTATCCTTCTTATTGATCTGGAATAATAGAAAAATAATCCACTATTTTAAACGGCCTGTCCCGTAGGGCCTTACTAACAGGGCTAATTTGACCAAGGCTTGCCTGTCTCTACTGGATAGCTGTTGATAGACATGGACTGTTTGACTCACTGAGGGTTCACAGGTCTGATGCATTATTAGCCTGTGATATTAACACAGGGAAAAAGCCTTAGGAAGAGGAATGACAGGAAAGGTTGCAGAAAGGCCAGACACGTAATCTGGTAAAGGAGAGAATAAGTAGAGGAAAAAAGAAGGGACTTTAAAGCCTGCTTCTAGTCCTCTTATTGATTCCTTCTGCATGTCTGGAAGCACAGTACACCCTTTATGTGTTTTCTCCGTCTTACAGATGGCAAGCCTTTTTACTGTATTTGCCTTACAGCAGTCTTGTGGTCCTTAAGCAGTTTGTAAAACACTGTGTTAGAATTAATCAGAGTGCACAAGATGCAGAAAGTCCTCATGACCAGTGGCATTTCCCTTCTTCCTCCATGCAGGACTGGTTCAGACAATTTTGTTGGCAGAATTTATCTAATTGTGGCCAGTTACACACAAAAAAAGGCCCACAGGGAAACACAAGGAGATATCAGGGATTTAAAAATCTTCTACCTACCTGGATACATAATTATGATGAAAATTACTTTAGTGGAGTGTAATCCCAAAATCCATTTAGTGCATTGCTATAAAGTGACGTCGAGCAATCACAGAGGGAAAGTAGTAGCTGTGTGTATATATGGTACATAGGTTCAAAAATGTTTAACCTGTATCCTCTCCCAGAAACACCTTCTCTCCAGAAGGAATTATTAATATGGAAATGGTAGTCTTATTTAGTGTTTCAAGTGACAAAATCTGCAAAAGAAAAATCATCATGAACATAATCTGCAAAATACTAAACAAAACTGGCCTTTAATTTGTTGAAACAAGTTGCTGCAGAAATGCTGTCTGTAGAAACTTGCATTATGTAAATAAGATTACTATTTCACCTGATTATCACTATCTTCTTACCTTAGGTGTGCAGAAATAGTTGAGTTACAACAGTTCATCATTAAATATTTATTGTATTTCTTTATGAATTTTTCTTCATTATACATCTATTTGCTATAATGTACTAACTCATAGGGGTAAACGAGCTGCTATGGAATAGGAATTACAGGGAGAACGGGTGACTAGGAAAACCAGCAGTTTGAATGAAGAACTAACAAGTCAAGGCAAACCATGGGCACAAAATACTAGTGTCAGCTGAAACACGCCACGGGTCTTCAGATTAATCACAGCGCTGAGGGATTGTAGGCTTTTTGAGCCAAATTGCCAGCTGGTAATTGCACAGTAAAGGCTTATCAGAGCTGAGTTACTAAGAAGCTTCCATGGCAACATCCATGAAAGAGGACCCTCACCTAAAACCCCGCGTGCCTGCGTGAAGCACCTCCCGGGGCGGTGGGACTGCTCTTGTCCGCGGGGCTGGGCTGAACAGCGGGGATGACCGTGAACTCTGAAGATCCCTTGTTATTCTGTTGCCATAGACACACAAAGGAAGAGAAAATCTAATTATAAAAACAGCTTATCTACTCTTTTCCCCCAAAGAAACCCAGGAATGTAACTGTTCGTGGCAGCCTTGGGCTTGTTCCTTTTTTTTCTGAGGCAAAGCACATACAACTGCAGAGGCCTCTTTTTGATTCTGTCTGCTTTCAAATGGTTCAGTGCTGTATAGTCCAGACTATATACAAAATTTAGAGTGTCACATCTCCTGTAGAATAATAGCTCTTCTCTATTCTTTCATCGTGTTCTGTTCCTAAAAGCTGGTCCTGTATTTTCAGTTTTTCTAATAATGGTAGGAAGGTTAAAGACAAGAGGTATCCTGCATTGTTCTGAAAAGCATGAAGAAGAACATCCCATCACTATCCTTTGCCATCAGTAGATCTGTCTATAAAACCCAGACCTTTGTTTCCTTGGAACCAGGAATCACCCTTGTGATTGTCCAAGACGATTTCTGAAAATCCCTTCTGAGATGACATGTGTACGATGTGATATCTGAAACAATACTGTGTGGGTGGGTCACTGCCATGCAGCATTAGAAGGATACAGATTTTGCAGTGCTGCAATAAATATTTTGATCTTGTTACACTTGCCTGTCTATTCCAGAACAGTAGGACATCTTTTATTTTGAAGAAGTTTTTCTTTATAACTTTTAGCCTCTTCTATATCAATTTAAACATCATAAATTATAAACCTGTCTTGCTAGAGGACCCATAATTGTGTCAAAATTTATTATTGACTGCTAACACAGTAAATTTAATCTGAATATTTTCCGTGACTTTCTAAACTCTTCATCAATTTAAGAGGTGGATTAAACATTCTACAAGCATCGTGTGGCTTTAAACCATCACATAAACACTTGGTAGAATTCAAGGCAAATATAATTCAAAATTGTTACCATTTAAAGCAGGGCAGCAATAAACTGAGTGGCAGACACTCTCTATTAACCCCCACCCTCCCACCAGGGGAAGGGAAAAAGGAGGAAGAGGGAGAGAGACTGAAAAACTGGATATAAAAGGTTTTACTAATGACACTAATAATATTAATAATATTAATAATAAGAGAAATAATGCGAAATATACAGAACCGATACTGAGTTTCCCAGAGTTGGGTGCTGGGTGCAGGAGTCCTGCCAGCAGCTGCTGGGCTGTACCAGGCAGTCCCGAACTGGACTCAGCAGCAAACAGGAGCTGGACTCAGGGGTGCACGGATTGGGATCTGGATCAGGATCTCAGGCAGAACAACAAGCAGGGTCCTCTTCAGAAGGCAACCATGGACGAAGAGAGCGAGACATTCATGATCCCCCAGCTTTGAACTGAGTATTACGTGGGAGGCATGGAATGCTGCATTGGTCAGTATCAGTCACCTGTCCTGTCTGCCCCTCCCTGCAAAAGCGACCATTTACGACTCCTCGCTTGCGGAACCTAAAAGGTCTATCGGTGACCTTGGATGCTGTAGTGATAACTATAAAGAGGGGCTTTTTTCTGCATTCTTTTCCTACCATTAGCTCAGTGTAACTATAAACACTAGGTGTTATCAGCTTTGGAGCAGACAGTGTCTGCAAAATATGCAGCCAGCTTCAGAAAAATGCAGTTACTTAGAGGAACTTAGCTGTAAGGAACATTCACTAAAAGAGAATCTGTTCTGTTTTAACCGAAGCCCGGACAAAAATCTACAGTCAAAACTTTAGATTTGAATGACTGAGGTAAGATACAGATTCACTCCTAAAAATTCAGTGAGATGATTTTATTATTCATGTTGAAACATTTAATATTTTTTACTAGAATTTACAGGTTGAATTGCTATTGGCAGTTTAAATGTGAATGTTCTGGATGAGACCAAACACATTCCTGGTGGAACACAGTATAAAGACAGGCTCACTTAATCAGCGTGTGGGAGATCGAGACAGTTAGTATATCTGATTTGGAGCAAGTAGGTGAGCCTTGGCCTTCTGCATGTCCAGCAAGAGTTTTGGCTACTAGACTAGAGAGCAATCTGTCTTTCTCTGTATATTTGTTTATCTACAGTGGACTGGCTCCAAGAGGACAGGCTAAAGCCTAAAGACGGGTTGTTTCTGTAACCCTAAGCACAAATCCATTTGCCAGCCTCAGCCGCTGGAGCTCCCTCTGAATCTCACTCTTCCTGTACGTGGATATATGCATCCATCTTCCACCTTCAGCAGTAATAAAGTGCAATTGAAATAGATAGTTTCTACAAAAATTGTGCTCAGGAATGGACTTGAGGAAAACCTGGTATACAAGACAGTGTCTTTGCCAGCTGGACAGGCTCAGCGAATTTGTTCGTTGAGCAAAATTACTTAGAACCACTGGATAGCACACCTACAAAAAGCGTTTACATTCTCGTCAACTGTAAGTACATTTTAGGATTAACATTGCTTTTAGTTATGATGCAGATTTTCTTAGAAACTGAATATCTGCGTAAGCAGCTGGTTGCTGTGCTCCATCTCTCTAAGATGAGTATTTCTTAGGAGAGCTTCTGCCTGTAGGATACAAATGAGCCAAAGGGTTACATGTTGTCAGGAACTGCATGCGTGCCTTGCGTTCTCTAAAGCTTATGAGTGGTTTGTTTGTGTGATATGAGATAAGCACTTCTATGCATGTTGAATGCCTTAAGCTTTAATAGCCTGTGTGGACAAACCCCAGGTTGTTCCATCTGTAACAGTCAGCTGTGTAAAATGCCTGACTGGCCAACTCTCCCTGCTGGTAGAAAGCAGCAGTTTCTGCCACTTTGCATGGCAGAGCCAGTAAGAAGTCTCAGGCAGTGTGTCTTCACTTAAAGCACGCTATTGAAACAATGAAAATAAAATCACCGGGCACAAAAATACTCTCTGTTCTTGAGGTTTCAAAGCATCTTTGCACTTGCTAAAAAAAATCCTTCGGTACACGTAGAACAATTAGCAACCTAACATAACAAGTAATCTTCTCTTAGCACGATTGAAGAGTACTTTGGAAAATTAGCTGGTATGGGATTCTAATTTATTCAAATAGAAAGAAACTGCCATTTGCTTTATGAATATACTGATAATTTGTAATAATAGGCCGTTATAATAACAGTAAAAGAGGTGAAATCAGAAAAAAGGTGAAGACAACCCAGTCACGTGGTATATACTTCAGTGCAATGTTTAAGCCTTTGATGATTTCCTTTGTTCCTCTGCCAAAGTCTTAATTTATACTGGATGTTTCTTTTTGGTGCCACTTGCTTGCACTAATGATACCTAGTCAACACTTTCTTCTTCTGTAGGCTTTGTTCAGCTGGCTTGCTCTTGCAATTTCCTGTGCTATGCTTTTCTACTGATTTTTGTTTCCTTCCCCTCCACCGTGTCTTTCAGAAATTAAATTTTTAGCCTGATGTTTTTACTCCATAAGCAGTATTACTGAATTTAGTGGCATTAAACGCAGTAAGTAATTGCAAAAAAATGGGCTTTTCTGTTTTATGTGACCTGCTTAGTACCCTTCTAAGTGAAGCATGAGTTTTCCAGTTTGAAACCCGACTTGGCTGTAAGCAACTGATAAATTGAGCCCTGACTCATTTTCTTCTTACATCACTCATTTAAACAAATGTCTCAAAAGACACATTCCCATATGCTGCAAAATATTGGCATGAGTTTTCAGATTCATTTTCACACTTAGTAATCTACAGTTTAGTAACAGCATAAAACAATACAGAGTAAAATGCCCATTTGTCCTCTTTGTGACATTTTGTACATGAACTTAAATGTCTTCCTGTCTTTACTTTCTAACAAATGTTGCTATTTCACACACTGAAGCAAATGGCTGCAAAAGGCTTAATGTATGTGCCTTGCTTTTGCATGACACCACTGAGTAAATATAAATAGATGAGGAGCTACTGGAGAGAGTCCAGCGGAGGGGTACAAGGATGATGAGGGGACTGGAGCACCTCTCCGATGAGGAAAGGCTGAGGGAGCTGGGCTTGTTTAGCCTGAAGAAGAGAAGGCTGAGAGGGGACCTTACGAATGCCTATAAATATCTCAAGGTTGGGTGTCAAGAGGATGGGGCCAGACTCTTTTCAGTGACGCCCAGCAACAGGACAACGGGCAATGGGCACAAACTGAAGCAGAGGAAGTTCCGTCTGAAGATGAGGAAGAACTTCTTCACTCTGAGAGTGACGCAACACTGGAACAGGCTGCCCAGAGAGGCTGTGGAGTCTCCCTCTCTGGAGATATTCAAGACCCGCCTAGATGCGGTCCTGTGCAGCCTGCTGTAGGTGACCCTGCTTTGGCAGGGAGGTTGGGCTAGATGATCCCCAGAGGTCCCTTCCAACCCCTACCATTCTGTGATTCTGTGAAATATAATCAGGGAACAAATTAGCATGGGTATGTGGTGTTGCCAGGCGAAGGGAGGAGGGAAAAGACTGTACAGGGCCTGGGCCCAGCTGCCCCTGGCATCTCCTTCCCCAGCCGGGGCAGCCACAGCAGCCTGGTCCCAGCGGGTGGCACCCGTGCTCGATGGCACTGTACCGGGGCACCTTCACCCACTGCTGCTGCTTCTTCCGAAAACAGCATGGAGGACGGGTACAGCACCCTCCTCCCGTGGGTGCTCCCACCCCGCCTGGTATGGGGCCCGTGGTTTTGGGGGTGTGCTCTGGCTAGATGGGCTCTCTCTGCAGTTTGACAAGTGGCCCTTGTGTTGGAGTAATTGCTTGCTGGTTCCTAACCCTTGGTTTGTTGGGGCTCAGATAAACTCAAATAACCTCAAGTAGTTCAGGGTTTGTTTCATGAGAGTCCGTGGTGCGTATGTATTTAAGTGCTCCTTCTTTCACTTCACTCCTGTTCCTGCACTGAGGAGACCTTTGTCCTGGTTTCTCCTGATACTCTTCACTCCCAGCATCACTATTAATACACAGTTCACTCCCACAGCTCGAGTCGCTTCTCTGTGGTATCAGCTGAGCAACTAATAGGACTCACAGATTAGTGGGGAAAAGGGAAGAGGGAATGGCTAAAGGAGCTTTAGCCTTCCCCACTCTATCCTGGAGCCAGCAGAGACTGGCTTAGGCAGCCAGTGCAGGCACAACCCCTTATTCAGAGAGTTAAATTCACCCCTCTTTTATCACAACACTGTTGTGCTCAAGCAATTAATTATGTATGAATGAAGATGCCAAAATCAGGAGTCAGAGGATGTGGGAGGGGTGAGGTTTAAGGGTTATGTATGTAACGTTCTTTTCTCTAGCTCCAGCTACACAATTTTGTTTTCAGTCTGATTCTTACTTCTGGCAGGGATCAGAAAAAATGAATAAACAATTCTAAGTCTGAAGCAAAAAAGGTTAAGATTTGGGTATCATTGGCATACAATCAACACAGTTCTTACCTCCTGAACATGAATCATCTTTCTTTTCTTGTCAAAAATCTAAAGAGAAAGCTCTCCAAGAGCTTGAGCACTTTAGGGAGAAGTCAGTACTTATCCCACACAATCCACCGGGATCATTCCAGAAAGAAATGATCAGACTAATCTTAAAGTGACTTTTATTTATTCCCATAAAACTTATCAATGGCATTAGCAGCATCTTGTGTCAGAGCTGAAGCTGAGTGGAGGTTCACGTTGTGCTAGCTGATCCCTGTTCTCTCCCTGGAGCAGCGTACCAGCTACCAGCAGAACTGAGCTTCCACATGCTGGGAAGCCAACCTGCTGTGAAAGATCAGTAACTGATAGTGCCTCACAAGAGAAGTAATTGTAAATAATAATTAGACAGACTTTGCTTTGCTTGGTTTTGTTTTGGTTTTTATTTAGAAATATCCACCTGTATCAGATGATCTGTCTGTAGACCAGATACCTGTATGCGGTCTACAGATAGCTGAGGAATATTATAATTTTATCTTTTAAAGAGAGTTACTAAAAGTTGTTCTTCAGCCCATGTTCAGCTGCTTGCAGCGTCCTTGCATCTCCTCTGGAGTCACAGCTGCAGCCTGCTCCAGAAAAAAGAAGATACAAAACTTTCATCTGGGAAACTTGATGAAATGAAATGCAGGGAAGACAGCAAAGTGGTGACCTGCTTTGACAGCTCTGCCCTTGCTCCGAGGTGCTGGCCTGTGTGCCATAGCCTGCTGGGGAGTGGCAGGGTGACAGCAGAGCAGAGCAGAGCAAATAGCTTCTTGTTATGATCTCCTGAACTTCGTAATCCCAGCCACTGACCTCCTTGCTGCCAGTTACCTCCTGTCTGTACGACACACCTCCTTTTTTAAGCCCTAGGGTCAGAAACCTTTCAACACTCACCTAGTGCCACCCTGCAATTGGCAGTTTGAGGGTGGCTGGTCTCGCCCTACCCTCCCAAGGATTTTCCCGTGGACGTGTCTTGGGACAGGCCACAGAGGCTGTCCCGATGCTCTGGGTCTCATTGGGTTGGTTTCTGAAGGTAACAATTGAAACCTGTACTAGTAATTTATTCTAAAATGTAACACAAACTTCTACCATCTACAAATAAACAACAAAGCACAAATCTTGCATTGAATATTTACAGTATGCTATAACCAAAATACGTGTACAAAAACATATACTACATATACTTTCCTGCCTTTCTTTTTCCCCTTCCTCTCCCTTGTTGGTCTTCAAAGAGGATAAAATACACCATTTCTCGAGAGCTGTGCTCACACAGAGAGCTAACATTTCTGGATGCAGAGAGACAGGAGAACTTTGTTTCCCTGGCAACTGGAGCCACCAGAAAGTGTTTCCAACATCTCCTCCCTTTACCTAGGTTCACTATTATTGTAGCCTTTGGTCAATAAGGTAGTAAAACCAATTACGAACTAAAAAAGGCAGCTCGATTGCCTGCTCCACTTAACTCATCTGGCCTCCCTCCCAACCTCTAGAATAAAAAGTGACCTCTGCAAATGATCCTGTATCAAAGTATCCAGTGTTACAATTAATGGTTCAACTCTAAGATCTGCCCTATCCTGCACATTTGACTTAAACCTAGAGAGTGTCATGGTCTTCTGGGAAACAACGTCAGCGACTAAGCAGCTTTCACTCAAAACCTGCATGTGCTGGAGTGATGGAGTTGGATCTCTGCTACAGCAAGGTAAGCGGGTGCTGCGCAGAGTCGTGCCGGTGATTCAGTGCGGTTCTTACCTCTGAGTCAGGGCTGAATTAATGTCCTGCTACATTGTTAAGGTTTTGAAGCAGTGTGCTGACGAGGACGGCTCTTTACTTTAGCTTTTGGTAATAAAAAAGACAATGCTGAAGCCCTTCCCACCTGCTATTGTTAAATATCACACATCTCCCTCCCCCCATGTTCTTTATTCATTCAAAGAATTTCACCAGGATTGCAAAATAAAACACTTTACAGATGCAAAATTCCCAATTTATGGTTGTCCTTCCACTTAAATATAGCAATGTCATGTAGCTGATCTGTGAATGAGGCAGAGAGCCTGGGGAAAAAACCTGGTTGTGTAAATGCACATGTATCGTAGTGGCTAGGTATTGGGTGACTGAGTGTGGTATTTCCTTATGTTGAGGGCTGGAGTGCACAGGCTAAACAATGTTCCATAAATATAGAATTTGGTATCTAGTTTTGTATTTTAATGAAAAAAAGTCCAGGTGATTTCTCTTTTGTCGCCCAAACTCCAGCGAGGTGAACACTGATTCTACAGCGGTGTAGTGAAAAAATCTGGGGGCATGTGAGCCACAGGTTTGTAACAGCGGTGCTGGAGGAAAGTTGTAGCTGAGTGGTGAGATTGTGCTTTTGCGCTGTCTGTCTTCCCTAAACCTTTCCTTGCTTTCCCTTGAAAGAACAGGGCCTTTTTTCTAACGCGATCCCGCAGAGGAAATAGGGACTTCTGGGGTTGTTGTGTGGGCAGGCCGGGATAGGTCACCTGCAAACCCTTGCTTTCTCTTCCCTCGTGACTGCAGGGGACTCTTGGCCTTTTCTTCAGGACTATTGGAAAGGGCACAGAGGCACTGAGCAGTTAGGTGTTGAAGGAGAGGAAGATGGTGATGGAGCATCGTTCTTCCTCTGCCCTTGTTTTTTCTGTTGACATCATTGCAGGTCTTTCTAGTACCTGTGGTGAGACCAGTTACTGCTGATAATCCAGATTTTAAAGCTGTCATCAAGAAAGGCAACACAAGAAAGGAAAAGATTATTTTTAAGAGTTTATGTGAATTTGATTCGACTTTCAGAAGAAAAGGTATTTCTCTAGCCCACGTGCTTTCTTTCTACTGAATTGGAAAGGCCTACAGCTACCAAGAGCCAGAGATGAACCTCCAATGTGAAGCACACACCAACAGGAAGCACCAGGCAAACCAAACGTTGCCTCTGACTCACACTACATTTTTCAGCATTGTGGCTGAACCCCACCTCACTCCAGTCCCATGTAGTTGCAATGCACACTCTGTTAAGGGCCAGTGATGGCAGTTGTGAGCACATCTTTTTTGTGCTAACTTAAAGATCACTGGAGAGTTTCAGCGCAGAATTTAGCTGGAGAAAGAGTAGTTTACTGTCCAGCCACTGATGTTTGAAAAAGCTTGGAGTTTGCTATTAATCTTGCTGGGTTTTTAACATCACCTGTGCTTTAGATTTATGCAGAGTGGTAACAGAATTTTCTTCACTATACACAAGTTTCTGATCCACCTCTAGCAACTACAGTGTGACACACTGTTGCTTCTTTCTTCCTTACTTCAGCCTAACCTTTAGAATCCATTTTATTAATTAGTTTGTGGCTATATATGCTCATATTTAAGGTACTTATCCAAACAAAATGATTGCTCATAGGAGATGAATTATCAATGACCACTAAAATATTGCTGTCTTCCAGATCTCCTGTATATTTTAATTCTAGTTTGTGGAGAAGTCCAGGGAAGACGTTAACAAGAAGTCGAAAAGTGCCAAGTAAAACTATGAGAAGAAGTACCAGGAGTAATTCCCTTCAGTACAGTAGAAAGAGCCCATGTACTGCAGAGAATGAAAACAGGACAGGGGTACATTTTATGTAAGGATCTCCCTTTATCTTCCAAGAAGTTATTATCATCCCCAGTCTGTGTTCCATTTTTAAAATGTATTTGGCTTGGGGGGTGTTTTTATTGTGTTTGCTCTTTTGCATTTTTTTCCTGTCTTCATTGAGGATGAAACTTTTAGACAGCTTTATACAGATGGTAGTGAGCAGATGCTGGTATTCTGGAGAAAGCAGTGTCCACAGTCAAAGCCATAGCCACGTTTACACAAGCATCTGCCTCAAAGAGAGTGGATTCTATACCTTTCAAACCTCCTTCATGACTTCTGACTCTACAGCTGACATAATTTCTCATTTTGATTATAGGTTGAGGAAAAAAAATATGCAGAATTACAAACCGCAGCCTGATCACACTCAACAAGAGGAGTATGAAGTAAAGTTTCAACTTTAGAAAAGGATGAAGGAAACCCACAATCCCTTTCTGGGCTGTCTAAGCTTCTCCAAATGCCCAGAGTGGCACGACTGTCTGCTATTCGCTGCAGAGACCTGCTTTCTTGCCTCATGCTTTGAGATGCGACCAGGCTGGCTGTTCCCCACCTCTTCCAAGGAGTGGGAGCAACTCAGGATCTTGCCTCACCTCTCTAATTTGCCATCTAGAGGGACTCCTGGTGGGGATTTCAAGTTCTGTTTGCAAATTAAGGGATATCCTGAACACAAATTGGTACGTTCCCAATCCCTGCTTGTTGGAGTGTGTTAGGGATAAACTCTGAGGGATGTGATTTCAGCACAGAGTTAGGGATAAGCTCTGAGAGATGTGATTTCAGCACAGACCATCTCTGCATCTCTGGCTGCAGCTGGAGCCTGGGGAAAGCAGAGCTGCAGCAGTGCTACAGGGAGTACTTGGCTTCTCACAGTGTGTGGGCCAGCTTGAATAGACTAAGGACAGTAATTGGTGTGCCTCTCTGCTTTGCTATCCAGATTCTCACTTTCCTCCAAGTTGCAGATGTAAAGGAACAGGTGCAGAGCCACACAGAGAGAAGTGTTTTAGCTGCACAGCTGTGGACCTGAGGCACGAAATAGCTGACGGACCAGGCAAGGCATCCAAACTGAAAATTTCTGGTTTATTCAGCATCTGTAAAAGCATGTGGGATTCAATAAGGCAGAGAGGATCATTGCTTGAGGCCTGGGAGTGCAGGGGGAATGAGGAAAGGCAGCTCAGGAAAGTGTATTAAAAATAAGCATTCATTCATTGCAGAACTTATTTTTTGCTTTTCTTTTAATTTATCTGCCTCTCAGTGCTTAGGCAGAAGTCATGTGAGCTTGTGAGCTGCAGGGACGGAGAAGAGGAGAACGTGTGCATCAGTGCAGAGCGCTGCTGGAGCCCTTGCAGAGTGAGAGGGAGGCAGAGGGAGACGGGGAGGGAAAAAGCAAAGTGGTGGGAGCTGGAACAGCAGCAACTGCTGCTACCACGGTCGCAGCTCATGCCCGGGAACCCGCTCGGCTGCCAGCCCGCCTCTCCGAAGGTGCAGGTGCCTCAGGTTCAAACGTCCTACAAGGTTGGTGGTACTTCCAGGAGCCAAGTGGAGCTGTTTTATTTTTTCCTTTCCCTGCAAAGAACATCTGTTTGAGGACTCCGCTCCTTTTCTGGACTGAAAGAGGTATTTTGTGTCCTTAGTGTGTTTCTATTTTGAAAGCAGGTACGAGATCAGGGAAAAAATAATTCAGGGCAAGATGTCAAAGCAGACGTGCAGAGAGGTGGTGGGCTTCTCTCTCTCTCCTGCCTTATAGTAGAGCTTAGGCAGTGAGGAGCCCCTGTCATCAGGAGACTGTTTAACTTAAAACATGGAGGATGGGAGAGACAGGGTTAAAGCGTGGGGTGGATCTGAGCTGTTTCCCATCTGATTTGTTTCTCTATGCAATCTCTGAAAGTGGAGGAAAACTTTCCTTGCGCACCTGGAGGAACAGCACTTACCCGTTACATAGCGAGATGTAAAACTTGTAATTATTTAATATGAATCTGGTTTGCTTAAATCTCTGCTTGCTGAATTAGTTCCCATTGCAGCAGAGCTCCCCTTAACATGTACATATTTTGGAAGTCCTAATGTCCGGTGGCTGTCATAGCTCTTCTGTCTCTTTCCCTCTCTTCCCCCTTTGCAGCGTTCTTTCCTCCTGCTGTCTGCATTCTCCCCTGGTCTCCCTCCTGCCTGTGGGCGCTGTGCCCCTATGGATGCCCCTGTACAGATTTTCCGGGAGGAGCTGGACTCCACCTGCGCGCCGGGGCCCTGTCGTCCCCCCGGCACCAGCAGCAGCTGGCTCCTGGGCTGGGCAGACTACGAGACCAATGGTACCAGGGCCTTTGAGGACACCCAGCACAACCACACCAGCATCTCCCCGGCCATCCCCATCATCATCACTGCTGTCTACTCAGTGGTCTTCGTCGTCGGCTTGGTGGGAAACTCTCTGGTCATGTTCGTCATCATAAGGTAAGGGGCTTTGGAGTACCTGTTGGAAGAGATGCAAATAGCCATCCCTAAATTTGGTGGTGGAGGGAGGGGGGGAGGTTTATGGAAGCTCTCTGGGAGTGCTTAGGTGAGGAACTGGAAGAAAGTAACTGGAACGGCCCAAACCTTTTCAGTCCCAGTGGTCTGCCTGGATGTGCAGTTAGAGACAGAAGGGAGATGCTGTTTAAAAGTGACAAATCCTGCCACCTGGGGGAAAGGCGCATCGTGCCCCGGAGCTGCGCTCGGCGGGTGCCCTCTAGGGATGAGAAGCTGCTGGCGTCCGAGGGAAAGCTCGAGTGGAGGGAAGAAACTTTCGCGAGGCAGCTTTTTTCCCGTGCGAGGAGTCCCAGAGGAATGACATGTGTGTCGAGTCGTGTGGGCACTTATACATTGCCGTCTTGTCACCCAGTGGCTGATTTAACAAGGTGAGGGAAAAGAAACGATAAAGATATGTGGAAATGCTTAATATAAAGCAAGGGATGTTGTTTCTATGTCTAGTGGTGTTTAGTTGTTGGTGTTGGATTGAAGAAAGCAAAGCAGACGCTGAAATATCTTTGCTATTGTTTTTCAGGAAACAGGAGAAAGGTGTGTATTGGTTTTAGTTAGTTTTTCATACTGAACCACTTAGTGAAATGCACCAGTACTTGTACTTACACTTACACTTGTGTATTGGTATATATTTTAGCTTGCACTACGATTTCTCTCTGTTTTTGTCCTTCTCATTTGCAATTTATAAAAATGTTTAGACAATGCAGATCAGCAGGGCAATAATGAGCAACCAAGGGGACTGAAATCATGCAGCTATTTGGACTCTTGCTTCAGAGTTCTTTTGAATCCTGAAGAAATTCTGAAAAAAATAATAGTAGAGTATGCTCAAATGAAATCAGCTTGTACACAGAAAGAAAAATGAGGGTATTGGGAGGAATCCTGTTAGTAAACATGTGTGATAAGGGTCAAGCAATTGCAGGACGGTGAAATAACTGTCAGACTTGATATAAGGGGAAGTTAACTAGAAGCAGCAAAGTTGTCGATGAGATACTTCTCAAAAGATGAGTTATAACCAGGTGAACACTCTTGAACAATGGAAATAAAATCACCTTTAGTAGTCAGTGCAATAAAGAAAAATGCGTGTGGTCAATGCGGAGAAACTGGTTAGCTCCAGCTCTGTGATGCTGTGATTTTTCTAACCCTGCAGGCCCTTTTGCCCTTCATTCAGAGTAGGAATTTAATTTCTTTTTGTATTTCTCCTGCAAGCAGAGAGACTCCATACTTGACACACACACAGCTGCAAAGGCAGAGGTTTTCTAAGCCATCAGTCACTAAAAATGACAGTTGATTAACTGGCCTGGACAGCGGAAATAAATAAAACTTAGCCAGACCCCTAAAAGTTAACATGTATGGATTATACTGGTGCATGTCTGTTTGCTTTTTTCTCTCATTCTGTTACCCTCCTGAGATTATTTTTGTGAGGGTCTAGCTAGCTATGACTCGCTCTCTTACCAGTTCCTACGCTAGCCTTTTTCTTCAGTTCCCTCTTGGTCCATCTCTTGATTATATGATCAAAAAAATAAACAAGTATGACAAAACACCTGTTGTTTCTTTCTTCTTCTATTTTTCAGTATCCCCCTCTCCTAAGTTTTCCCTGTGGCAAATGCTTTAAACACTGCTAGAATCATTACCTGAAATGCATGTATACACAAACTCACAGTTTCAAACCTTTCTTATGATTTTGAAATGCTCCAAATGTTCATGCAAGAGGTGTATTTTCTTTATATTTGTCCTAACCTCTCATCTCCCTGTCTCCATCTCTCACATCCACTCTCTGCACGGTTGCACCTCAAGATGGATTTCCATGACCTGTTGAAAAATGTAGCCTGCACTGATGTTCTTTTGTGTGGAAAGCCAAGGTCTGTGAGAATTTCGTGAAAGAAGATGGCAAAGGAGAGGGGGATCGTGTCCCCAAGCCATCCCCTGTTGCCTCTCCTCCAGCTACCACAATTCTAAATGAGAAAGGGGACAGACTGTGCCTCTTCTTTACCCTTCAGCTGAGCACAGGGTTTGTGTGAGGCCCCTCAATGACTTTTCTGAACATCTCTCTGAATTCCAGGTCTGTTCTCCTCCTCCTAACCCCATCTGGACTGGCAGGCAAGGCTCCTCCTCCCTTTGCTCTTTTAAACAGTACCTTATATTGTTAGAATAGTTCAGCTGGAAGAGACCTACAATGATCATCTTGTCCAACTGCCCAACTACTTCATGGCTGACACTGAGTCACTTTTTGGGTGACGCAAAAAAGATCCCTTATGTTCTGAAACTTTCAGTGAAACTGTTGAAGTGTCAGTGCTGTGGTAGGTTCAGGAGACTCCAAACAGTTTTGAGATGCCTCAGAAACAGGCTCAAATTCAGCCATAAGCTGTGGCGTAGGCAGGCCTTGGCCTATTCCTTGCCCTCAGGGGCAGTCTTGCTACTTCTGCACAAGGGCTGCTGCAGAATCTCATGGAGACCAGCAAGTCAACATCTCAGCAGCCTGCGTGCAGAGTGCTGCATGTCCAGAATCTCCTTCAGGTGTGATGTGTTTCTGCTGAGAGGGAAAACCCTCTCTGAGTTCCCTCGGAGGATAATATAACAGGAGAATGGCACTTTGATAACATGTACAGGCTCCTAAAGGAAAAGCAGCTGAGTTTGGTACAGCTCCTGTAAACATAGGTACGGTGGTGGCAGCATGGCCCATTAAACTATGTCTCAGGAGACTTGGAATCTTCCTTGGTTTTACTACCAGGCTTCAACGCTTTGTCCTGTCCTGAGAAGGTCACTTGAAGGCCCTATGACCTGGTTTCCTCACATGTAAAATGGAGATAGTGGTATTTACTCTCTTTACACACACAGCAACTGTTAGATTTAAAAGCCAAAGCCCAGTCACTAAATGTCCTAACAGAGCAAGACCAGGATGACTGTAAGCACCCCAGACTCCTCAGGCACATCGAGAATGGTTATTTCTAATGTGCTGAAAGAGCTCTGTGTTGAGATCTTTTCTTGTGAGATTAGCTTTACCTCTGAGGTTTTAGAAGATATTTCTGGAGGTGAAAATGTTGGCTGAGGTTGATAAATAAAATTAATTGTCCTTGGAAGCAAAGTCTTTTTCCTCTCTTTCTCCTCCCTTCTGACTTTATTCCTCTAAATTTAGTGCTGGCTTTAAAGAAAATGGTGCTTTCTTGTGACAGCTGGAGGGGAAGAAAAGTCTCCTGACTAAAGCTACAACTGTGGATTTGCCCTTACCAAAACCATAAAAATACTCTGGCAAAAACTCCTGGAGGTTCTGTCTCTTACCCACTCCACATTCACTTTTTGTATGTATGTTCCTTACTCTCATTGTTCCTGAAGTCATTTACTGAGAGCAGCTGCTATCATCAGGATCCTAAACAGCCAATCCCGTATTTCTTTTAAAATTATCTTTCAAGCTTCCAGTGAACTGAATAATTTTATGCATTCAAAGCCAGCTTTAACAAGAGGCTGTGTCACAGATATGTAGATTCATTCCTAAGGGAAAAGAGAAAGCTTGTATTCTTCTGGTTAATCTTACATTGAAGAAGAAAATATAACTAGTAATAACATCTTTGTTCTTATATTCATTGAACCGAGTGCCATCTTATATCACAGGGAGAGTCTATTAAGAAATGTTATACAAAATCAACTCCTTTCCAGACTGTTCTTAAATCTTCTCGATTATTTATTTCAAATGAGAATGAATATATGAGAAAAAGCATACAATAAATAATTCAATATACACATTAAAATCAATAGATTTTGATAACATCAAAAGATTATTTGTTAATTTGCTTTAAATTATTGTTCTAGTTTTATTCAATTATATTTGGAAAGAATATTGTTCTGAAATGAAAAATGAAGCTCCAGAAGAGTCAACCTAACTGAATTACCTGTTCCCTATTACTTGCAGCTGGTGTGGTTTCATCCTGCTATGAAATCAAGGGTTCAGCTGCTGAAAGTACAGGCCAAGCTGTACTACACTTTGTGAAGTTTATGGCTTTTTATCTTTTTTAACCAATCAAACATCTGACACCTTACTATTATCAACACAGAGGTATCAAATGGATTGACAGTAATTCATCACAGGAACTCAAATAAAGCTTGGCCTTACGTCACTGAATGGAGGTACTTTTGGTAGGTTCTACAGGATTTGGACAAACTTGGCATGATTTTCATCACAACTTTGAAAACTGATCACTATCAAGAGCTTTTACAGATGGCACAAAGACTAGGGTAACATGGAAGAAGACAGGTTTAAAAAACAGTATTGGTAGTTGGATAAGCTGACAAGAAACTCAACATAAGTTCCCAATACGATGATAAGAAGAGCAGATACTGAAAAGGCAGAGAGAACAGAGGAAAGAACTGGAAGGAATATTTACTAGAGATAGTATTAGAGAGAGGCTATAATTTATAGTGAATAATCTGTTTGGATTCTGGAAAGTAATTTAGTATCCATCCAGGTACTTCCACTGGGCTAGAAGCCAGGTAGTCACTTATTTCAGAGAAAGGTCTGACTGGAATCAGTGTCTGGAAGCAAGACAAATTATGAGGGGCCTTGTTGAACTGGGAGAAAGTGAAAACTTGAAAGAACTTTCCAGTTTGGCTGCTGGCGAGGCAGAAAGCTTGAGATAGCACTCATGTCCTCAGCCAGGAGAGTGGTGGGGAAGCTCATGCTCCTGGCCGAAGCGTGGGGAGGGAGCATGGTCTGGAGATGGTGTTGGGGGAGCAGCTGGCTAAGCCCTTCTGGTGAGGGGGACAGAGCAAGGGAAGAGTGGGGACCTGTCGTTTGGTTTTTCCCATCAGAGGATTTTGAATTTGCTGGAAGGGTGTTGTGACAGGATATTCTTAACTTGGTGACTTTGCATGACTTGGGAAGTGCCAAGAGCAAGGGAACATAATATTCATGGCTTGCCTACTCTCACTTCTAGTCAAACTGTGATTAGTTTGTTCCTTAAATGAAATTTTCTAGAACAGATGAATTCCCAAGGCGAGTTTTGATTTCAGTTACGTATTGGTTTCTAAAGGAAAAACATTCATCAAAACTTTGATAAATCTTACTTCTAGGAAGTTTATTTCATGTCTCTGTTCTAGTCATCCCATCTGTAAGAATCAGGTAATTCTTGCAAAGTGTGAACCCTGTGCTCTTCTTCTCAAGAAAGACTTTGTGCTTTGTGCTTTGTTAATCTCTTTTGTGGAGTTTGAGAGGCATGAGGAAATGGCAGTATGGACGTCATTTTGTCTACTAACAGACGTGAGTGCACAAACTGAATTAGCTGTGGGGAAGGGGTGTGTACAGATGGAGTAAAGGCACGGAAAGAGGAGTATCTGACCATGCTGGCATTCTGCAAAATATAAAAAGAATGTAAATAAAGAATATGTAAAGGTACACAGCATTTCCATGGTCCTATTGGGCCGTTTGCATTCTAGTCTGTGTATCATCTTTGAAATATTTATTTCTCCTGAAGCCAGAGGGTTCAGCTCTTGTTAGATTCACCTTCTAATCCCTAGAGAAGTGAAAATTAATTCTAGGCAGTTTGCTATTTTCAGTTTTGAGACATTATTTACAATGAAACCTCTGTCTTCTCTGCAGGACAGATGTCTAACATGATTTACTTCAGTAAATTTACTTCAGTTAGATGTCTAACATGATTTACTTCAGTGTATGTGTTTCCACAATACATGGCAAGAACATGTGCAGAACCTTTCTGTTTTCTCTGCTTCTTACACCGACCCACCTGTGCAACACACGGCGCTCTGCCTGGCTGCTTGCCTCTGCTCTAAAAGTCAGTGCCGTTCAGCAGTGCATTACAGGTGAATATCTAGGGTTCTCAAACCTAGCTACCATGCACCTGGAAGACAGAGAATTTCATATTTGTTGACTGATCACATAGGTAAATTCACTTCCCACTGAATGTAGATAGCCTAGCCACTGTGGCTACCATAAGGCAACAGGGAAAGGCCTCCTTGAGTAGTGACAGATGAGAATCTGCACGGTGGGATTAGTGTGAACAAGCTATTCAGTGTTCATTTAACATTCACACACAGAAAATTTTTTTTACCATGCTGCTGGCTGACAGACAGCATGAAGACTTATTCTTACACATGCCAGTGCACAGAAGAAGAAGAATATTTTCACCATGGAAGCTATCAGCTGTACTTTTCAGTTGACTGTATCATAAAGTTTCCTGCATTTCGCTTGTATTTTCTCCTTTGGGAAAGTGTGTGTTCAGTTGGTCTGTGCTGTGGGCTTCTCTGAGGCAGGTGAGCAAAACAGATGAACCAGTAGAGTCCAGAGAAAGCCTCCCAGCTGCCTCCTGTGAGGGACTGATGACTTTTCCCTGAACTGGCTGACTACTGATATATGCCTTTGTTGCCTTATCACATAACCCTATACTTGTTACAGAGTAAGGTCCCTTGTCTCCCATTCAACTTTATTACAGGAGCGCTGACCAGAGATTCAGGTCTCCGCACATCCAAGTGTGTAGCTGTCCTGTGAAACACTGACAGTTGTTATTCATCCCTGTGGCAAAACGGAGACCAGATGCCTTGTTTCAAGAACAAAAGTGATGCCCACTCCCTAAGGCCCCTGCGTGAGATATTTCTAAATTTTTTCCTTGTTTCTTTCCTGTGGAAACATTTAAGGGAAGCAATGTACAATAACATTTGGCTGTTTCCAACCAGCTTCTGCATACATATCTACCTATGGAGATCAGAGAGTCTCCAAAGAATAAGTAGGAAAGGAAGACCCTGAAAAATCTTCTGCTGGAGCTGCTCTCCCTGTTTCCTTGAGCAATGAGATTTGTTCTCTTTGCCAGGCAATCTCTGTTCTACTTGCTTCCCTCTCCTGCAAACACATGGGAAGTTCTTTGCCCAGCTAAGGGAGCTCATGTCCTTCACGAAAATAAAATTCTTCCAAGAGAGAACAATGGGAAAGGTGGACGTTTCCAGACACTCCACACTCACCAGGGCAATGTACCTGTGGCAAGTAAGAATTATTAGGATAGGCTGTATAACACCCTGGGAACTCCCTGTAGTATGACTGGTCACTGGAAGACATTTGAAGCAACATAAAGTTTCTCAAGAGACAGAGTCAGCTGTTTGACAAGGTCTAGATTCATTTTACCAACTGAGGTCAAAAAATCAGGTACATAGTCTAAGCCAATTATCTAGGCTCTCTAAAAATAATACTAAACATACTAGTTTTGAATAAAGTACCAATTTTGTGAAATTTTGCATCCTCACTATTTCAGCTTAAGCCACAATCCATCACAGCACCTTGACATTACTCTGAGGTCCCCTGGCAAATCATGGATGCACAAATTTCACAGTATTGGTGTTTCTAACATGAAGCATATTTCTTTAAAAAGAGGCTCTTAAGCTCACATAAAAATATTAAAATTCCTTATCATATGAGGAAAAAATGTTCATTTTTGTTAAGAAGTGTGAATTTTTCTTCTTTTTGACTAGGATATATGTAGACTTGAACTTCTATAGTTTCAGAAACTGGTTCTTTAGCTGAAGAAGGAAAGCTTCCACATCTAATCTAAATCTTCAAGATCTTGTTCAGGCTCAGTTTATGGCTAGTTCAGAAGAGTAATGGTAGTGGTAAATTGTAAGCATTTTAATGATACCTTCTGACATTCAGGTAGATTGTGCTCCCTGAGGGGAGAATAAAAGACAAAATCATGCTTTTCTTCTTTAAGTTGCTTAAAAATAGGTACCTACAGGTGCTTATTAAAAAAGAGAATTCCACTTTAGGACACTATATTATAGGCATGTACAATTTTTTGTATGCTCCTAACAATTTTGATGTTAAAGACAGGCAACCTTTAAATGTATACAGTAACAATGCTTGCCTTTATTTAAAGTGTTTTCTGAGGTCTTATCCCCTGTTAAATTCTGGCTGTCATTCAAAACGTGATAACAACATATTACTCAATATGAACAGGATAACTGCAGCATATTGATTTTTACAGTCTTTAAATGACTTCAGTCCTAGTTTCATAATGGCATAAGCCTTTTTTATTGACTTATAAAGATCCAAAAGCGAGTTGAGCCATCCTTTTGACATTATATGTGTTTGGAATAGATCCTCCTGGGTTGTTTTTCTGGGGTTCTTTTTTGCCCCTGTTCTGACACAGTATGATACTGAGTGTGCCCTGAATATAGCCTTGAGATTTAGAGCTTTCCCAACTAAGATTTTCAGCTGCTTGATCTTCATATACTTAGTTCAGAGGAATCTAGTGGAACACAGCCTGCATACTGCTGATAGGAGTTTTTGCAATTTGCTTTTAGGTGTGCTTTAGCTTTCATTTTCATTCACCAATCTGCCAGAAATATTTGTATGTTATACCTCGTTGTATTTCATGCTTTTATACTTTCACTGTGCTACTGGTGAATGTTATTGCAGTATATCTCTCAGTCTTGCTCCCCTCCCCATCCCTCATTTCATACTGCAGGGAACATTTCAGCCTATTACAGTTACATGAAAAAAATTCGACCAGAGCTGCCTCCTCAGCTTTTATTAGCTTTACTAATGTTACAGTGTACTTCAGAATCACATTTCTCTCCTCTGCTGGAGTTAATGACTTTAAGGGGCTCTACCAGCAGATTTGGTAATGCATTTCGATTTTTTTTCTGAATGCATACCAACTTCTTAATAGTATGCTTCCTTCTTCTGTTACCACAATTTCACTGATAAGCTTAGTCTGGAGATGTGATTTCTTCCTATTTACTGTCTTAAAAAAATGTGCAAAGTAAATTCTACTCCAGAAGGAAATGTACAGTAATGGTGAGTCAACTGAGAAACAGGAGAAATTTAAGGGTCAGTCTGAAGTCAGTCTCAAAGAACTTTGGGAAAGTGGACTCAGCCTAAGTTGTGATGGTTTTGTGAATTTTACTTTTGACGTGTAAGTAGACATCATTTAAATCTTGCTCCTTAAAAACTCTCATCATATATCCATTAAAAAAATACATCTAAACCCAAGTTTTATTTTACATTTACTTTTCTGCAGGGTTTCCATATATCTTCCAGTTTTTTAAAGTCTACAGAGACTTGAGCCCTGCTTATACCTTGACAAGCAGTCTTGAGATCCACTAAACAGCTCATGTCATCAGAGGTTTTTCTGCCTCTTGAAATTAGATTGTAGCACCTGATTTAAGAGAGGGAACTTCCATTCCTAAGTAGTGTTAGAAAAGATGTCATTTTGTTATGAAATCTCAGTATTTAACAAACCATTTTATAGACACACGATTTCCCATGAACAGTTTATACAACAATGGTTTATAAGTATTTTAGCGGTCTTTGAAAGCTATATGTCAAAGCCACTAAGAAAATGTTTGTCATTAATTACCACTGTACCGTCTACGCTGTAGTTATGTCCAGGTTTCCCCTACCTGTTCTGCTAGACTAATTAAAGTAGATAGAGCAACATTTTTTCCTTAAATGAAATTCAGGTACTAATTTTGCAAAAGAAGACAAGATTCCCTTACTCAATCACTGTTTTGACCTTGTTCAAGTGCAGATTTGAGTGAATGGAGTGTATGGTGGGAAAACCCCGAACCACATAGAATATTGCCTCCTGTATTTTGGTACAATAGAATGAGTTGTAGACAAGCAGTTAAATCCCTCATCTTGTGTTTGAGTTAAGACTCTGTCAGGGTCCACTTCAAAGTGTCTGATAGCTACAGCAGTCACTTCAGTACTTTAACTGGACTTTTGATTAAGCCTGCAAGCACATATGTTCAGAAGCATGGAGGCATTTAATAATTTTTAGGTTTTTAATTAAAGACGTTGAAAGGAGTTTGGACGATTAAGTCCAGATTCTCAAAGGGATTTCTGAATTACGTGAGTTTGTAAATGAAAGTATGATTTAATCTTTATCACCTAACAACTTTAAAGGCCAACATCTTATTTACATGGAGGCCTATACTTTCAGGTGAAAGTAATCAAGCTCTTTACATTACTGGTGTGAGATCAATGAGTTTTAAGGTTGCATAAGTAAAATGTGCTTGGACTTCCCATTGCTAAGGTTAACAAGTGCACCCTTCATCCCTGACTTAGGTACACACGATCCCTCAGCAGAACCTGGGAGAACTGATTGCATAAATGTCAGAAAGTATTTATTGGAGCAGTATTTATTGGTTTCCCGCCTGCTTGTTCAAAGTCTGCCAGAAAAGAGGTCAGGTGTCTACTCTGGCACAGGGTGAGTGGAGCAAGGAGGCATCTGTGGTCTGTGAACTGGGGTGGATTTGGGCAAGGCCAGCCAGTCATGCGACTGCCAGGCTGGTGAGCTGTGGGGAAGCACTAGATGCACACCAGGTAAGGTTATCAAAGCTGGGATTGTTCTGTGCATATGTGCCCCTGAAATGAGCGAAAGCTTTCACAGAGCTTTATGTGGGGAATGGCTCACTGTCGGTTTTTTGTTTCTCCATTGTGTTTTCACTTCACAGCTTTGATTTGGTTACAATGGAAGTAGTCTAAATGCTGATGTTGGGATGACTCTATATTTCTTCCTACCTGTGAATGACAAGACATCCTTCCTGTTAGATCAATGGTAGTGAGGAAAATTAATTTTCTTATATGTGCATTTGTTACATAGTAAAAAAAAAATTCAACTTTACATGGATAACATAAGCAGTACATATACAGAGAACATGCTTTATGTTGCAGTTTTAAAAATCTGAATTGTGAAGTTACCTAAAAAACTAGTTCTGTTTTACAGAGGGTCTTTCCTATTCTGCCACTGGAAGGCTGGGGAGAGAAGGGAAAGGGGTACTGGGAAAATATGGTATATATGGTCACAGTGTCACACACAAAAAACAGTGGAGTTAAGGTTGCAAGGAACAGGAAATGCCAGATATAAAGTCTTTCAGATATTTGATTTTCAAGGCTAATAAAATCCTCTTAGTTATTTTTTGCTATTTTTCTGATTGTCTTTAAGGAAAAAAGGTAAAACTACTTCTACATTCGAAAGCAAATTTTCCCTGTCTAAACCCTCGGGGAAGATTTTAAAGATCAACAAAAGTAATGATTCAGAATGACTATTAGTTACTTTGCCTCTGCTTACCACAGGCCATTGCATTTCATTTAAATATTCCTATACTGAGCTAGTAACTTGCATTTGACTGAAGCACACCCTTTGCAGCAGACATTGATTCGGAGACATCAAAAGATGGAAAAATTACTCCTTTCTTGTGTCATTTGTTCCCAATAATAATCACCTTAGCTGTTACGAAGAATCCGTCATTGTTTCTCAGCTGAATTTGTCTGGGTGACTTTTACTTATTTGTCCTTGTTGCGCTTTTCTTTGCAGTCTGAAAGAGCTCTTCAGTACCTGCTGTTTTCTCCATGTAGAGGTCTTCAGACACTGTAATCAAGTCACCTCTCAGTGTTCTTTTTGATAAACTAAATGTGCTGAGCTCTTTAAGTTAGTCACAGTAAGAATTTTCTCCAGTTCTTTCACTTATTTTTGTGGTGATTTTTATGCATCCTTTCCAATTTTTCATAGTCTTTTTTTGCAATACAAACAAGACAATTCCAGATATCATCAGTGATGTCTGCAGAGGTAAAATCACCTTTCTACAACACCTTTTCAGACATTTAATGGAAATTAGTCCATTTAGCATAGATTTGCAATTTAGGCATTTAATGAGTTTTTGTTCAGTCTTACAGCGGAGATGCACTCGCACCTGCTTTTTTTTTTACCAGGAGGAAAACTCCTAGTCTGTTAAAGTGTCTTATATTTGTTTGTCCTACATATATATTCTTGCATTTGTGTTTGAATGGTGTCTTATGGGCTATAATGTGACCTGCAGGGCAGCCTGCCTCCTCTGCTGGAGGACCTGTTGAGGAGGTTGATCTGGGAGAAGGGGACAGATCTCGCAGAAGCTCAAACCATGGCAGAGGGAGTCTGGACGATGCGGGTCACACCATTAATGTAGACCTTCTGTTGCTGTTTCCTTTTGGCTGTCTTTGTCAGAGATTTCTAATGCTTCACTGGCTATGGCCAGCATTTGGTTTCATTTTCTCAAGAAGGTATAATTAAAGTGTTTGAGAAAAACTGATGCTATTTTTAACATTTTGTGTTGGTCATAAAATGACACTCTGTCCATATTTTAAACAATATCTAATTTACATACTGGGCAAATTTTGTCAATACTTCTCATATTTTTTTTTAAACATCAAAGTTTTACAGGCAAATATACACATTGCCCTATTTGTTTATCAGCGGAACTGATAAAATCTTATATTTCCACTGTAAATTATTAAGGACATAGAGCAAAATCTAGATAGATGTGTTTCTCTGTGTGTTATTTGTGCATATTTTTAGTTTGGGCACACATTCAAAATATGGGGCTGAAACAGTTTTGAGAAAGAAAATCCGTCATTGAATCTGATAATCAACTAATAGCAATGAGCAAAAGTAACTAGGTGGGGGGAAGCATTTCAGAAAGGACAGTTAGATCTATCCCCATGTTAATGGGCTCTCCTTCATCCTTTGTGTCCGTAACAGAGCTGGAAGCATTCCCCCACACCCCAGGACACAGGCAGTGCCCCAGAGTCCAGCTGTCATTGGGGCAGAATGAAGCAGGGTGCCATCTGTAAAAAACAGATCCTATTCTTCTGTGTAGGCTGAGGTTCTTATCAGCTGGACAAAAGAAGTGCTTCATTGTGAGGAAATTAAAGGATGCAGAAAAAATATCGCTATGATAAGTTTTTTCCCCACTGTGGTATTCTAAACTATAGTCATCTTTTACATTAGCAGTGACGAAAGAAAGCACTGTGAAAAGCTGATGATAAGAAAGGAGGACAAATTGGAAAGGAAGGGAAGTGGCTAAAACTTCTATAAGCTGGCATCATTGTAGGGGATTCAAGCGGAAAAACCCTGTCAAACTAGTAAAAAAAACTATCCAGGCAATCTGGCCTGGCAGACATAACATGGATTCTTACTGGAGAATGGTATAACTGTTCCTTCCACAAAACAAACCCAGAAAGCCCACAATCACTGAAAGTTAGCAATAAGAAAAGGAAACACAAAATATTTTGATGATTTGCAAATGTAGCAATGATATTTTCTTATTGAAGGACTTGAGAAGATAGAATTGAAACCAGCATTTGGTTAATTAGATTAAACATATTCATATACGTGGTTTTGCCTGTGGTTAATAGTTCTAACTGCTAATGCAGGTGCTGAGACACTGAGTCAAAAGTGTTTACTGCTATCTCAAGGGTCTTACGTTTGTGTACACTTCTGTTATAAATTAGAAATGACGGGAAAATACCCAGCTATGGCAAAGCCTGACTGATAGACTGTTACATAATCATATTTTGAAATAATGAAGCCTTACTTTTTTTGTTCTTCAGGTATACAAAGATGAAGACAGCAACCAACATCTACATTTTCAATCTGGCTATGGCAGATGCACTAGTTACCACGACGATGCCTTTCCAAAGCACTGAGTACCTGATGAACTCTTGGCCCTTTGGTGATGTGCTGTGTAAAATAGTTATTTCGATTGACTATTATAACATGTTCACCAGCATATTCACACTGACCATGATGAGTGTTGATCGATACATTGCTGTGTGTCACCCTGTGAAGGCTCTGGATTTCCGTACGCCACTCAAGGCGAAGATAATTAACATCTGTATCTGGCTATTGTCCTCATCTGTCGGTATATCAGCGATAGTTCTTGGAGGTACCAAAGCCAGGGAAGGTGAGTGTGAGCATTCAAAATTAAGTCTTTTTTTCCTCAAATGACATCAAATGTAACTTCAAATGTTGCTCAAACATGATTGATTCCTTCTTCAAAAAGTATGTCTAAATTTCTGATGTTTTGAAATATATTGTGGAACATTACAGTATGACATATAAATCATTTAAGCTCAGATGCTGCGGCCAACTAAAAGAACAAAATGGACTTTGAAGCATTGTCTGTGCTAGGATGAGATCATCAAAAACTACTAGCAGACAGCAGGGGAAAATAATCAGAAATTTGGTCACGGTGGACAGATCAAAGATCAGTTTAGGATGAAAATTGAAATGTGGGCTTAGGATGCTCTTTGCAGGTCTTGTGAGAGTAGTTCTGATGAAGTTCCAAGAGCAGAAAGCAGATTGCTTGTCAGTAGTATTAATATTAAAACTATCATTTGTATGAAGATTTGAAAGCTTATTATCAACAGCCATTTCAAAGAACTTGAAGGCATGGTGAAGAAAGACAAAGTCAGTAGCTAGAGAGAGAAAATCAAGCTAAATTATATACGACAGTATCTCAAATTCTTGTTTAAACAGTGATGGGGATGTATATGGAGACTTGGAAAAGCTGAGAATGAGGATCAGCAGAATAAATGAGAGTACAGACAGGGAAGTAACTACAACAACATGAACTCAATGAGATCTGTACGCAGATGACCTGCAGGGTGTGCTTGAAATTTATAACCTGTGAAGGACTGTGGATTTAGCCCCTATAACTGGTGACTCGTTACCAACACTGTCCTGCTATGGGGTTAATCTTATTTTGAAATCCTCCTTGAGAATGAAAGGGGAGAAGCATTCTCACATACATATACTTCATATCCACGGGCATGACTGCGGTGTAGGAGCACCTCAGTGTCTTCAGAAGGCTTGAGGCCTCTAATGATGTCCTTGGGTTGGGAACATCCTATTAATGGATGGCTGGATAAAACACAAGACACGTATTTATTTGGTGGTGGTCTCATCTGAGATGCAAATAATCTTTTGAAGAATGATTAATAAGTTCCTGCATTAACAACCTTTTCTATTAGAAAGGCTTCACTCCTCCCAAGAGAAATGGTAAACTTTATGTAAAGACACTGTCTTATCTGACAGAGACAATAAATGCTGTGTGTTAAACTTCTTGGCATAGAACAATGCAAACAAAACACTTCAGTAACAGATGATCAAGGGCTAATTTATTTGACTGAAGGTGTGTAGATTTTGTTTAAGCTGTTGGTCTTCTGGTGGGTAGGTGACAGGAGAGTCCTCTGGAAATTCTTCTTTCAGCCCTTTGGTGGATCAAGTGTCCTGGTCTGCAGCACTGTAACACTTCTCCCCAGTAAACTTTTGACGGGGTCTATAAAACAAAGTCTAGCTCTGGAAACATTCATTTCCAGGCATCTTCATTTGGGAATAATGATTGATGCACTATGCATGAGATTTTGAAGGTATGGAACATTGATTTGGCCAGGCATTTTGTTTGGAGTGTGCTTAACTAGCAGAATATTCCTGTCACTCACTGTAAATATCACATTTAGGTCAAAGGGCTGCTCTGAGGCCAGCAACGATTAAATGCCTTTTCCACGCCACGTGGCAGGCAGCCTTTTTCTTTTCTACTGAAACAGAGACTGGTAATACAAAGATCAGCTGGGCCAAAAGAGGTTGGAAATTATTGGCAAATGCTTGTCAGCTGCTACTGTTCAGCCCTGCTTGTTTGATCTAAGGTGTCTCTCGAGCATTTACTGCCAATTATCTTGTGTCCGTGAACTGTGCAGATAAATGCTGAAGGGGAAAAGCAAGGATCCTCGCTTTGCCTGATAGCTGGAACTCAGGACTGAAACTTGATGTCGTGCTGGTTGAATTAGTAGGTGTTTATATGTTACAGGGCCTCTGTTGGATTCAGAATTAAACAACAACTGAACATCAGTGGAAAGTGACGATATTTAAAGTTCCCACCCCATGCTCATTTCGTCCCTTTTGTTCTCACAGTACGGGATTGCTCCTAGTGGTGTCCTTCTGGATACATTTTCCCCACAGAATAAATTTTACATCTGTGTAAATATTCACTCTCTAGCCTTAATGGAGCCTTTCCTGCTGAAGAGTTGTTCACTTACTTAGAAAAGGAAATAAAAATTAGAGGTACTCTTAGTATTCCCAGTACTAGTATGAATGGTCCCTTTGAGTACAGAGGATTATGGACACCTGGAGGTGACATAATTAATAATGTATCTAACAGAAATATAATTCCTGTGTCAAGATTAAGATTAATAAGATGTAAGACAGTCATTAAATCTGTATTTGCTAATTTGGAACTCTAAAATACCACTGCCAACTACAAATTATATTAAAATGTAACGAGCATGACAACTATTTTGATAAATATATGAAATTCTGTGAGTAGTTCTTAAGAGGCAGTTTCTTCTGGGAGGGGATTTCAGTAAGTAGCTGGATGTGGTCTGGAGCTGTTGTCCCTGATCATATCTCACTTTTGTCCAAACTGTACATCAGGATGCATAGATAGTGTGCATCCTAGTCTAGATGCACACATCCTAGTGTGTATTACTAGTCTAGATATTGTAGCTGCATCCCTGCTTCTAGGCCATGATCTACTACAAACAATACTAATAATCAACAGGAAAACTTCTTTGAAGATGATTGTTGACATTTGTAGAATAAAGTAAAAGCAATTACACTTATGAAAACCTAGATCATAAAGGATTTAGAAAATTTGACTTTCAAGACCCTGTGAAGTCATACTTGTGCTGTCAGCTTAGTATCCTCGATCAGGCTTGAAAGATATGTCTTTTCACTTTTTAGCTTTCAGAATCATCTATTAGTTGCTATACTATTTAAAATAAAACTTCAAAATATTTAGCTTTGATTTCAACTTTTTTAAGTGAAAGTTTTAGTATTCAATATCACCCAGTAACAGCTTTTTGATATCTAACTGAGGAAATGTTTATATGATACCATAATGATAACTTTTCCCTAGCTGTTTTTCAAAAAATTGTCTGCAATATCATCTTGATTTGTGAAGCATTTTGACAGCAGGGAAATATGGCTTGATGGAATTTTTCTGACTAGTTCTGCTGGAGACAGATATGAAAAAGTGATGCACAAGAGTCTATTGAATCATTCCACCCTTAGATTTGATTCAATAGAAGATGATACATAATAATTTGTAGAGGAATGACAAATTCAGTAGGGAAAATGAAAAAAAAAAAATCCAAAGAAAAATGCAGTGGTCTAGAGGATAAAATCTAAGCTACAATTCAGAGTGAAAAATCCTTGTTACCTTGATTTGTCTTCAGTAGAGTTTAACTGCTGATAGTAGTTGTAAATTTACCCCTTCTCTTGCCTGGTCATTTTTCTTGTTTCTTGCTTTTCCATATGGTTTATATGCTGGAAGGGTCCAACGAGGTCAGCAAATGAAACCTAAAATATTTCATTCCTTAGCAGCGTCCTGTCAGACGGAGTATTTCTGGGACATAAAATCAAGTGACAGCCAGTGACTCTGAATCCTGGCGTGGGCAGTCAGAAAGGGACTGGGCTGGTGTCAGTGGCCCAGATCCTGCAGTCTCTTCACAGGCTGAATTTTCAATGACATGATCTGCAAAAAGAGCAGCTTCCATTTGTGACTCTGCACATGCACATATTTTATTTGCTTCTGTTTAAATGAAAAGAAGCTGTTGCCAGGAAGTAAGTTTTTCTGAATGCAAGCACTTATGTGTTTTCCATTTGCACTGAAGAAGACACGTGGGAAAATATTATTACCCAATTATCATATATTGGGAAAATCATCCTACAATCAAAACCTCATTTGGCTCCCACCATTCATGGTACCAAAGATCTGTCTCTGCCCACAGACAAAAACATATGTGGTTTGATAATAGTTATGAGATTTCTACTTCATTGAACATGGTACTCAGTCTGGCTTTAACTCTCAGTGAGATCCAGTTGGAAACACCTTTACAAATTCTTATTTTTGTGCACTGCATTTTTAGGTACTCCCATGAGAAACAAATTTTATACAATCTTATGCATTTTAAAAAGCCCTTATCTCTTGAAGTAATTTCAAGAGACAGCTGCATAAAACCAGTTTCAATGGTAATTGAAAGCTTTCCTTGGAGTCATTTAATGATAACTCCATTTATTAGTATCACATTACATGATAATTACTTTTCCTAGCTTATGCTATGATAATTATATTTTTTAGAATATCTAATAATAAAGCAATTGTCTTCTTCTTGCTTCTTTCATTCCTAGATACTGCTAGCACTGAATGCTCCTTGCAATTTCCAGACAGAGACTACGTGTGGTGGGACATCTTCATGAAAATCTGTGTCTTTGTCTTTGCATTTGTTATTCCAGTTCTCATTATCATTGTTTGTTATACTCTGATGATCCTGCGCCTTAAAAGTGTAAGGCTTCTCTCAGGGTCTCGAGAAAAAGATCGAAACCTGCGCCGCATCACCAGGTTGGTTCTTGTGGTTGTGGCAGTTTTTATTATCTGTTGGACTCCTATTCACATTTTTGTGCTGGTTGAAGCGTTAGGAGATGTGTCCCACAGCACGGCTGCTATATCCAGCTATTACTTCTGTATTGCTTTGGGCTACACCAACAGCAGCCTCAATCCAATCCTTTACGCTTTTTTGGATGAAAACTTCAAGCGATGTTTCAAGGACTTCTGCTTCCCCTTTAAGATGAGGATGGACAGGCAGAGCACCAGCAGAGTCAGAAACACTGTGCAAGACTCAGCTTATATGAGGGAAGCAGATGGGACAAACAAACCTGTATGACTAGTCGTGGAAATGTCATCTTACTGTCCTCAAGAGAGAGAAGAGTCCAACGACCTAGGACTGACACAGATTACCACTGCAGTTTGAACTAGACTCACCCAGACAGACATGCCTGGAATATTTCAGAAATCCTAGTAGCCTGAACTAAAACAAGTTAAGTTATCGACAGACAAGGACCTCCTGAAAATAGACTCAAATGAAAAGGACCTGACTGATGGTCAGATTTTGGCACCATGTTTGCTGTACCTGAGGAGGTACTAATACGTGCTTTTGGGGAGACAGGAGATAGTGTTGTACCAGCTGATTTTGAGTGAGAAAAGTTCTGGCTTTTCTCTGTACAATACATAAAGTTATATCAAGCAACTTTTGGTCATAATACCGAGTTATGCCAGAAACTTTTGCCCCAACAGTGATTGCTTCTGAACTATGTAGTTTGACGATTTGTCATAGTCTTTTACAGCGAAGAGTGTGGTATAGGTTTCTGCAGAGCAAAGCCAGAGCTACAATCAGTATTATCCTCAACTAATGTACCTGTAACATTTGTCTGTGCTGTGGAAATCCAATTTAAGCATGATCTGCCTACACACCAAAGTGATTTTATTGTGTCTGTGTATGGTAAAACATTTTGGCATTTAAAAATATTGGGATTTAAGGAGAATTGTTAGTACATTTTTAGCACATGTTTAATCACCTCTGTGTAATGTTTTCTATGTGTGATTTTCCAAGATGTTTGTATATTTATTGATTGTGAATAATATAATATGCATTTTCAGAGTGCATTTCAAACAAAAGGCTAGAAAGCTTCAAATACTTCACTTATTACACAACTGAAGAAAAACTGTGCTACATTCATTACATGGGAGGAAATAAGTGCATTCCATTTTCAGTAAAGCAGACAAAAGGACACCCTTAACAACTGTGCTGTACTTGTTTTCCTGGACAATTTGTAACCACACTAAAATAAATATTTGACAAATAAGAAAATAGTGAATTAGCACATGGATTAACTGGATGGATGCATAGGAAATGAAGCACAAATACAGGCTTGGCGGAGAAAGGATTGAGAGCAGCTCTGAGGAGAAGGACTTAGGGGTGCTCGTTGATGAGAAGCTCAACATGACCCAGAAATGTGTGCTCACAGCCCAGAAGGCCAACCAAATCCTGGGCTGCATCAAAAACAGCATGGCCAGGAGGTCAAGGGAGGGAAATCTGCCCCTCTACTCTGCTCTGCAGAGACCCTGCTGGGAGTCCTGTGTCTGGCTCTGAAGCCCTCAGCACAGGAAAGACATAGAGCTGTTGGAGTGGGTCCAGAGGAGGTCCACAACAGTGATCAGAGGGCTGGAACACCTCTCCTGTGAGGAAAGGCTTACTTAGGGCTGTTCAGCGTGGAGAAGGGAAAGCTCTGGTGAAACCTTATAGTAGCCTTCCCAGTACCTGAAGGGGCCCTACAAGAAAGCTGGTGAGGGACTTTTTACAAGGGCTTGTAGTGATAGGGCAAGTGGTAATGGCTTCAAGTTAAAAGAGGATGGATTTAGATTAGATATAAGGGAGAAATTCTTTACTATGAGTGTGGTAAGGCACTGGAACAGGCTGCCCAGAGAAGCTGTGGATGCCCCCTCCCTGGAAGTGTTCAAGGCCAGGTTGGATGGGGCTTTGAGCAACCTGGTCTAGTAGCAGGTGTCCCTGACCATGGCAGAGGAGTTGGAACTAGATTATCTTTATGGTCCTTTCCAACCCAAACCATTCTATGATTCTATGATTAAATATACAGGATGCTTTAATGGCACTGGATTGGGAAAGTTCCCATTTTATTGATGATGAAACATTTTGTTTGATAGTCCTATGAATTCAGCGAATTTCTCTGTTTTGCTGTGAAGATGGAGTTGCTGAGGCACAGCTACAGAAGTTACTGACTTGCTGAAGGTAAGTTAATGGTGAAACCAAGCCTAACTTTCAGTCTGTAGTCTTTTCTCTTGCTACTATTTGTATATTACTACCCCCACTTCTGTTATTGCTGAAGTTTGGAGGAATGCTCTGATTATCTTCACTGGGAACAGGTCTGGTCACCAGGCATCTCCCTGATAACTTTGTTCCTTATATGAAATAATGAAATACTATTTACATATGTATATTTGTGTTTCAGTAGAGTTATTACTCTATACATTATGTGCAGTGCTCCATGTTGTAATGAAAAATCAATGTTCTTAATTTGTAAAAAGGAGCTTTACAAACGTCTGTTTTTTTGGTGATTATTAGTAAGGAGGCCATCTTCCATATCATAGTGGGAGGAAAATATGAGATCCCAACAATTTTTCTGTGGTGTGGAAATATTAGGTTTGAAAAGTGATGTAAGAATGTGTTCTAAAATTTTATTTCTTTTCATGAAACATTAACAGACAAATTAGTCTGGGCACAGCAGAAGGGAGTCTCGGAGGTTTTCTTGTTGAATTATGCAGCTTACCACTCTTCACTGAACAGCAATGGAAAGTTGGCCAAGATTTTTTTCTATAGCTGAGGAAGTATATTAAAAATAGAATAATATCATGTTTTTGCTCACAGACTCTGCTTCCAGATGATTAAATTCCTATTGTTTGTTGGGCAGTTCCCAGACTGGAATTAGTAGCAGGCAAAACCAGTTATTCTCACAGAGACATGCCAGATGACTTTGGAAACCTGTATTTAAGCCTCGTAAAGCACCTTACACTCTGTGTAACTCCAGGCAAATGATTTGCCTTTGCTCTTGTGTAGCCACCTACCTCCAGGTGGCAGCGGGAGGTGGAGGAAGGTGTTAGAGCAGCCTGGCCCAGCTGTGGTCATGCTGCATGGATAATGCAGCAGGGACAGCCTGTGCTGCCCCATGGATCCTGGAGAATGGCAACATGGGGCAGGCACATGCAGGCATCCTAGCAACCAGCCGTATCTGCTGCATGGTCATCTGATCTGCTAGTGGAGTTAAATTCCAATCAACTGGTGTGGATATTAAGCTGTCACCTTCTGTGTTCCCTGCTTCGTTTAATTTAAAAATTCTTTGTATGGAAAACAGTGTTCTGGTTCAGCACTTTTGTCCATGCTTGGGAAAGCACAGCAAAAGAGCATTACCACAGAGTTACTGAAGCTTGCCGACCGAGTATCTTCTCTGAAATCTCAGACTTTTGCGGCATAGAGGCACCAGATTAACTAGAGAGTGGAGGGCTGTTTCAGTCTCACCTCTATCTTCACTGTAAGCTCAACTATCCTTAAGATTTCAATACTTTACAGCTGCCATTAGAAAATACCTGTAGCTAATTTGGTGTACTTTTTAATGCAGATTGTGCAAGAACCAGTAGGTGTAAAAAAAAAAAAAATACCCTGGAAATCTTTTTCAAACTTTTGTTCCTGGGGATTTAACTGAGACTACACATGTTTGTGTATTAGAGTTCTGCCACAAGGATTTAACTGAGACTACACGTTTGTGTATTAGAGTTCTGCCACAAGGAACAACAGTAGTTTTCTTTTTCATTTTTTTAAAGTTGGGGAAAAAACTCAGTGAAATCCTTGTGTGTCAAATGTCCTTCACTTTATGCTAAATATCTTCTACATATTGAAAGTGTCCTTGTTCAAATAAGAAAACTGTTGACTAGGTTTGATATTACCCTCTGAAAGCCAAGATGGCCACAAGGTGTTCCTTTTGCCTTCAGCTACAGTTCTGTCATTTGTTGCTTCTTATCGTCCAAGACATTATACTACATTTTTTCTTTAATGACAGTCAAGGTTTCCTCCTAACCTAATGAGAGCAAATAAGCACTGAAAGAGAGACAATTTACAAAACTAATTTCCAAGACAGAGACAGCCTAGAAATGGATAGAAAATATAATTAGTGTAATGCACAAGCAGAACATCTCACCTATGGCACTGAGAATGTAAGGTTGTTCAGGTGCATGAGAATAACTTTTCTTCCTGTGCATGTGCACATGGAAAACTGTTCAGTGTCTCACTGCTATTACATTCAGAACGCATTAAATTGAAGAGGAAACCTATATTCAGCATTATGCTTTCTGGCTACATGGATAAATAAAATATTACAGGAAGATTATGCATCATTACTCAAATGCAAAAAGTAAGATATGTCCTCCTACTGTTTGTGAATAGAAAGAGCTAAGTTTTCAGGTAGTTACTGCTCTCGTTTGAGCTAATTATTGCTGAGAGATGCTATCTTGTTTTGGACTTCACATTTTTGATTTAGCATCAGGCAAAGTAGCTAACTTAAGCTGCCACTCATACTGTCTTACATTGAACAACTGCACATCAAAGGAATCTTTAGAGCAATATAAAATACATTCCTTTCTGTGGTTTTCTGTGCTGATACCAGATGGTACCGAAAAAGCAAGTTTCACATACTGTGAAAACAGGCAGATTTTGTATTGTTTCCAGCTAACCAAGAGAAAAACTTGTGATCTGTGTTGCCCGCTGTCACAGAACTAAGGAAAGTACGTGATAGTGAAGGCATTTCAGGGAAAATGTATGGCTCTTAAGTGTCCTGGGGAAAAATGATGTTATAGAAACATCACAATTAGTTATTGTCCTTATACTCAGTAATAATAATTTTTAAATAGGAAGTCTGAAGATGGAAAATGAATTTTTTCAAGCAGCTTTTTTCATTTAAAATCCATGTTTCATCCAGCTAAAACAATGAGGTTTAGCTAATATTTTTCAGGCCAGAGTATCACTCTCAGCTTTTCAATGGTGACATTCAAAAGGAATTTATGTCCCAAGGGGCAAAGAAACTACTTTTAAAAATATACATATCACAGTGTACACAGTTTCTAGTAGGCCTTGCATGTCTTATCTCACTTGTGCCTTTAAACACCTCCCCCACACATCCATATAGCACTTTATTTTAAAGATAAGCTCTGGTAATGAATTCAATAAAAGACAGGGATCATTAATTTTTTTTTAAAGAATCTTAGACTTAGAAAATGCAGATGTCAAGGAAGTGATGCTATTTTACTGCAGATGAAGAAGCATCCCCTGAGGTGTTGCGTAACATCCAAAACTGTTTTACGGGTTCAAAGACAAAGTCCATTAATAGCAGCCATCTCTCAGAAAACAGAACCTTCCCTAAAAATTCAGCGCTTCTTACTTTTGTCAAGGTGTGGTCCATGTAAACAGGCATTACTGAAATGATGCTCTTGCTTGTAAAAACATATTCCATACTCAGACTTCATATTAAAATGCTGAAATGCCATTTTTTTTCTGCTGGCAGGCATTGTAGTCAGCTAGCAAAGTAAGTATATTAGGTTTCATCTAGATGTATTGGTAGAAATTGTCTTCCTCTTAAGCAGCCATGACCGTATGATAGGAATGGTAGCAACGCATTTTTGAGGGATTATGAACCTGTGAAACAATAGAAGGAAAAGAAGAAAGTGGAACAAAGCCAATTTACCTCACAGAATGATGATGACTGCTCAAAAGAGAAAGAAAAAAAAGAAGGCAAAAGTAAGATATGCTTAATTTATCTTTTCTATACTTTTTTTGGTGAAAGATTGCAGAAAATTCCTTCTTTATTTTCTTTTTCAGTTCCCCTAAAGTATACATGTGGGACTTTGTCAAGAAAGATCAAATTATTCTGGACTATTGATATCAAAGTGCTAGTTTGAAGGCTAATTAGTATTGCTCTCTGATAAGATTTGGTCACTCATTACGCACACCAGTAAAAGGCTCAAGGGACACAGAAATGACCATCAATGAGAATACCCTTTTTTCCCCTGTCCTATCTCCTCACAAGAATGTGATATTTTTGAACTGCTAGGATTTGGTTCCAGCTCTAAATACTTGTGATTCCACTTAAAAGACAGAGCCGTAAGGTGAAGGCTGTGTGGGAATGAGATGTCACAGCACGGGTAGCAATCTTTTTGAAACGTATAAAATGGTGAGACCAGCAGAAAAAAGAGAAATAATGCTCAGATGCTGAGAAACTCCAGGCTTAGTGAATGAGCAATATCTCAACATGCCGAGAAATTTGGAGGAAACTTTAAATGGAAAATTTTGTCTTGTGAAAGACAAAGGGAAAACTCTCACTGATGTAAACCAGTGCTTCTCTTGGTGCTGGTAAATGAATGTAGTCCTTGCAAAGACATTCAGGGGTGATTGTGCTGGGATATTCTTTTTAAATTGTTTATCAATTCATAACCAAACACAACCCTTGTATATCTGGACTATTTTCTTCAGAAAAATGTGGATTCAGCAAAACTGATTGAGTTTGCGATAAATTGTCAAATAAAGAAATAAATTTTGCCTGGATAACATTAAAATGCCTCATTTTTAATTGTATCTTGTAGATGTGTCACACAATGTAGTGATTACATCTATTAATTGCCAGAATGATAGACTGAAAGGAGATATTTTAACTGGCTGAATCAAAGTATTTTCGTTTGTTATGTTTCTTGAAAAATCCTGAAAGTTTGACTTCTAGTCTTGATTCAGACCCAAATGCAAAGTTTCAGAATTTCTTACAGAACAGGGAATTTGCTTGTTCTGTGTAATCTTTGTATTGCATGTATCCCTCAGGAAAAGGACCTGGCTGCCATGTGTGTGATTGTAGCCACCAGCAGCTGAATGTGAGGGAAAGTGGGGAGGAGAAGACCTCCCTGAGTGGACTGGAGCCTGTCTGAGTATAAAGACAAAGCAGCAGCGGCTGTGTGATGCTGCCCAAAAAGCACAGCTTGCTGCAGCAGCACCACAGCTCAGTCAACCCAATAAATGTGCAGTGTACGGCTTTGCACTATGTGAATGTTTCAGCTTTGGTTTCCATTAGCGAAGTTCAGGTTACTAAGGAAGGGGGGTGGGTGGGTCATACAACATACAGATGAAAATGGACATTGAGAGGGGATAAAGATGAGCTGTCACCATAGCAGATGAATAAAGGCACAGCTTTTGAATTTGAAAACAAGTTGTAAACTCAAAAGTACTTTTATAAATACAGCACATGTTGCCAGCACATGAAATTAAAGGCCATGGCTCAGTCGTAGTCCAAAAGATTTATGCAGTTGAATCACAAAGTTAGGAGGATTAAAACCTCCAAATTTTCAACCATCATTTCAGGCATTAAACCAACATTAACCTTGCCAGGAGTATAACACAAATTCCAGGTATTTAGGACACATAGCAAACATTAACACAAGGGAAGTTGATGTCCCGCTTTGTTCCAAGTCCCTGCTCAGCACAGTAGAGCATTTTAGTAAGTCTTGCTCTGGGAAGTGTACCCAGGAATTTTAGGCTGAAGTATGGTGTCTGATGGGAAGTGAAACTAGTTATAAAAAGCAGCTTTTCCTTAGGACCAAGAAACTACAGTTTAAAATGGAATCTAAAATGAGAGGTTTTGCTCAGGAAAGGACAGCTGATGCTGTACTTCGGTGTATGTGCCGAGACATTCTGTATCTGCTGGATAGTAAAGAAGCATTATTTTAGAAAGCTAAAAAAAGAAAAGACATATATTTTCATAAAGTAAATTCTGGGTAGTAAAGCAACACAGCAATGTTTGACCAACCAGCTAATTTTCACAGCTAATAATATTTTCCTTATATGTTTATATTCTGTACTAGATTTTGCTCTGTATACAACTTTTAAAAACCTTGTTACCATAACTCCAATGCTGTCTTATGGATGAAATGATCTAATTGTGAAAAATAGATGAAAACCATGGTTTCCCTTCAGTATTTGCAACATTGCTTTGCATGTGTGACATGGAAATAATTGACAAAATAATACAGTTTTCAAAAGGCACATGTTTTGTCTGTGTCTTCAAAATCAATACAAATGTTTGTACACAAATTGCTTATGTGACTGATTATAATGTAACTGGGAAAGTAAACAGCTTTGTCCCTCCTGCTGCGTTCATACCATGTGCAAACAGCAGGGTGTGTTGCTCAGCATTACTTGGTAATGCGTTTGATGAAAGTGTCTCAAGAGTCCAAGGTTTTTAATGTCTTTGCAAGACAATGCTAAGGCTGAAACTTTCTCAGAAAGCATGTATTTAGACACAATTACATCAAGGAGGTAAAAGATCAAGGTTTTTTTTTTTGTCTGAAATTCTGGGCCCCTTGGCCCCTATGCCTCCTAAATGGGAATTTTATGGCTTTGAGTAGGTCTTGGGGGTAGAACAGGACTCTGTCAGCTGGTAATTAGAGAGCTAAGATTTAGTACCAGATTCACAGTCTTCTGCCCACGTTAATATCTAGGCTCTGAGACTTCTTGCTTTGCCAGCAAGGAAGAAAATAATCTCCTCTTCTGAAGGGAAATGTAAAAATCTGAGCCAATATGCAGCAGTTTTGGTAGTTTGGAGTCATAAAGGTATCTTTCTTCACAAATGATTAGCTGTGACGGCAATGTAATACCGTAACTATCCAGAAAACCAGAAGCTGTCCCTGACTCTCCAGATATGTGAGTAGCTGCCTGACAGACTGCGTGTGCCTCGGGAGCGGCTGTTGCATAAAGCCACTGACGCCCAAAGTATGAGTGATCTCTGACTGCCAATTTTGATCACTTAACCGAAAAGCGTTTTGGTGCCCAGAAACCATCCAATGGTTTGGCTAATGGAGGAAAGGCGGTGTGCAAGCCCTGAGAGCTGCTTGCTGGAGGAAAACGTCTGACTGAAGAAGCTCAGTCTGCTGCTGCACTGGGATGCCACCAGCTTCAGCAGTGGCTTCCTGGCTACCTTGCGTAAGTCCTGGCCAGTGTCCACTCACCTGTCCCAAGCTGTGTGCAAGGACTGCTCAGCTTTAGGTTACACCCCTTACGGTGGGTAATGATGGAAGTAACCAGCCTGTCCAGCGTGCTTTCCCTCCAATGCTGACTTTAACGAGGCAGCAAATACAAGATCTCCCATCCAGCTCCCAAAGCTGTTCATACCAATGGCAACACCACAGATGGGTTTAGGGAGTCTCAGAAGTAACCAAGTCTTGGGGCAGACTGATGGCTGTAAGGATCTAGATTGCTACTTCCCTGTTAAAAGGAATATCAGAAATATCTGCTGCTTTGTACTCCACTGCAAAGCTGCACCAAAAGCTATAAGCTCCTGGAGGTGTTACTGTTTGTTAGTGGTTTAATGGTGTGAAAACTTGGTAGTGGGGTAGCGGGTAGACAGTATGAGAAAGTTGTACTGACGGTGACAGCAGATGCTTAGGAAAAGAGTATAAAAGCTAGGAGACACGAGAAATAGGGGGTGTGAGCATGTGTGGGGTGTACAAGATCTCATCTTTTTTTTTTGATGAAAAACTATGTCTGTCTTACACGTGTTACATCAAAGAAACAGCTGACTTCATCATCTGTTTCTCCTCAGAATGGAAATATTCCACAAGATTCCAGTGTTAAATGTAGATATAATCTTGGTCGCGCTCATAAATGAAGACTGCAGGTAAATTCAGGTTTCGCAAAGCACAAAGCTTAAAAGGTCTTCAGTTTTTTGTTAGTTCCTCTCTGTAACTTCAAATACATTTTTCTTCCTATTGCTTGATATAAATATTTGGTTGTAGGTGTTCCTTCATTCACTGCAGCACAATTACCTACTCACCTGTCTGCTGAAGTAGGACTTACTGGGAATTTGGTGATGGGAAAGCACAGAACCCTGATCTCACACCTTTAGAAAGCTACTACAAAGCATAAGTCAGTAGCTCTGGGTAAAAAGAAAGTTGTTGGTAGCATCACGACTGTGGAGCTGAAGGCACCAGCGAAACATAAAAATGCCAGGTGAAAGTGACATCACTGTGACTTGTGCAGGCTGGCAGTATATGCAGAGATGGAGTTCCTGAGTGACTTCTGTGCCCAAATCCTCCCCACGAACCAGCTGTTAGCAGAGTTCAAGTGCTGGGTCTCTGTATCCATGCAAAGGCAAACCTCATTTATAGAACAATTTTGTCTTATAACAGTTGAGTGCTTTAAAATGCGGTTTTGCAGAAGACTGATCCTGGAATAATAAGGTTTAAGATGAAGTGTGCTTGTGAAGGAGAAGCTGTTAATGGTCATCAGCACCCAGTAGCACTGAATGAAATATTTTGTCCATGGCTGAGCTAACATTTCAGTACAATAGTACGTTTGCCATTCTGAGGTAATTTCTAACCTGCAAAAAGGAAGAGAGGGTTATAAAATATGGAGAAAAACTGTTACAAAGAAAAAATTTCAATGTGGCTTCGAAGACTAATGGAAGAGATGGGATGGCACTCGAAAGTGCTATTTATATCTCATTTTAAAAGATTTAAAGAAGAATTTTATATTTTGATCTGAAATGAGAGTTGTTTAATTTGCATTTTCTCTTATAGCACAACCAAAGAAGAATAAAAATATTTCCATTTTAAACTAAGTCACAATTGAAGAAAATTGTATTTGAAAAATAGTTTCTTTTCACAACAAAACTGAAAGAATTGTGTGTATTTTCTGAAAGATGGAAGTTTCACAGAATCACAGAATCACAGAATAGTAGGGGTTGGAAGGGACCTCTGTGGGTCATCTAGTCCAACCCTCCTGCTGAAGCAGGGTCACCTACAGCAGGCTGCATAGGACCTTG
>Ga0065711_1003616_pt1 | contig 47828 bp, 36 predicted proteins | sample Hoacrofraction12_FD_59098 | JGI IMG/M metagenome (GOLD analysis project Ga0065711, IMG submission 59098) | Hoatzin crop microbial communities from Cojedes, Venezuela - Epithelial fraction 12 v2 (version 2) | ecosystem: Host-associated > Birds > Digestive system > Esophagus > Crop | place... | reverse complement strand
AAGCCAGGGGAAAAAAAAAAACTTGCTGTGGTTTAACTGAAGTATTTTTCTTTCAAGACCGGGTAGGAAAAGGTTTCTTGCTGGATTCAGGCAATTTATGAAGTCCCTTATGAACATAAGGAGAAAAACAGAAGGAAATGTGAAAGAAGAGGTTTTGAGTGGGAGAACAAATGAAGACTCATAGCACTAACAGTAGCAGGTGTGGTGGGCAATCACCAGCCCATCAGGGGGGTGAGAACTGAACCCCAAAAAATCACTGACACCTTCATTGAAGAGAAAAGCAATACGTAGTTACCCAATCTGCCTCATAGTTGTACCAGTGGTCAAGACATTTGTGCCAACAGTCAAGACATTTTTCTATTTAGTGTCTCGTCCACACTGGCATATTATTGTCCCAGCTTTCTAGGACTGAATCTTTCCCTCTGTTTTCGGGGACCTGTATTTCTGCCTGAAGATGGTTGTGGGAATGGCCAAGCCGATTCATAAGCAGAGCATATTGTGTGTGCAAGCACCTGAAATAATAATTGAGAAAAAGGCTTTGCTCTTGCTGGATGGAGTGTAAAACTGTTTGCTTGTGGTGTAACTGTTGTTGTTCAGCTAATATGGGGGCTTTATAGCTTTCAGCAGGCAGCGATATCTGAGAGAGGTGGAAATACTGCTTCTACCCGCTGGTATTAGGGCAGGCAATTAGAGTGTCCATAAAAAACAAGGTTAATCAAACCTACCGTGAAACCTACTCTTTGACCTTTGCAATACAGAGTGGACTTAAAGTTATTAAGGTGCCTGCTTTGCTTTCTTGTGGTGTAACAGCTTTGTGGTTCATCTGTGCAACTTCCATGACTTCGTGGTTTTTATTCCTGAGAAAAAGACGATATCCCTGAGACGTGTCTTACTGAGCAGTAAGTAAATGTGAGTCAGGGTCCGTCTGTGAGTTAGCTGTTTGTGACATCAGTTGAATAGATTTAAGACTGAGAGGGACCATTAATGCTCTTCTTGAACCCACCAGCTGATGACAGGCTGTGGAGCTTCATGCAAGGTAAATCAATGAGACCAAATCCCACCCCAAAGATTTTAGGACAGAAAAATATCTCATTTTCTATGAAGTAGCTGGCTTTACACATTTCCTTGCACAACCAGGATCATTGTAAAAGTTGTTCTTTTTCTTTTTTTTTTTAATCATCAGGGCTGTGGCATATCTTATATAGAAGCCAGTCTGCGCAAATAATAATAATAAAAAGCGCTACTTGATTCCAGCCCTGAGGAACACAGTGGCAAGCCATGCCCTCTCCTGGAGGTGAAGCAAAGCCCAGGAGCAGCCGGCTGCGGGCTCTTTTCTTTCATGTGACTAATACACACAAATCCCCGGTCCCGGGGGGCTCGGGGATCGCTGACAGCAGTGGCAGGCTGTGAGAAAGGGGTGAATGGAGAGAAACTGTGCTCTCCTTTCATTCACCAGGGTCAGCTGTTCCACCTGTTCCCCCTGCTTAGACATGGGCAGCAGAGACAGAGGGGACGGGGCAGTGGCAGCTTTTAAAACGAAAACTCCTCAAACAGAAGGAATTTCATATTAAAATGAGAAACAAGTGGGCATCACCTTGCCACAAGGGTGGGGATGGGCAGCAGAAAAGAGGCTGCTGGACACAGCGGCGGGGTTGGCATTTGCCTGAATCACTCCTCTGAGAACTGGGGACCAAGACAAGAACAAGTTTCCTAACGAAAGACTAATGATGGATGAAGCTCAGTAGGTGCAGGGTTGCAGTTTGATTCGGAAACCCAATCCGCTACCAGCTGTTTGTTTAAGCAAATGCCATGGCTGCAGCCTGCAGTAGTGCCTGCCTAGGCTTCCCTGGGAGATTTCTTCCATCGAAGCGACCCCTCCTGATTTCAACGGGGAATGCTGCCTCTGGGGTCTGCCCTCCAACCTGCGCAGCTCTCCCGTGGGGATGTTACCACAGAGTTTGCAAAGTCTGTAGCACTGCATCTTTTCCCACAGTCATGTGGGATTGTGTTTCTTTGCCCCTATTTAAATGGAAAGGTTTTTCAGGCTAGACACTATGCAGTATTGTGTGGTTACAGAGCACCCAACACAACAGAGCTGTGGCCTTTCTTGGATACTATTGTCAGCGTGATAAAAAGCCCTGTAACACAGAGACTGAAGGAGTGATGGTCCATCACACTGAAACAGAGCCCTGCTTGATGGGAAGTGTGAACGTGATGGTGTCTATGAGCAGCCCAGAAGAGGCAAATCTCTAGGAAGAGCTCAGTACTAGGATGTTTTTTTCAGAGTACAGATGAAACTAGTGCTTTATTTGAAGTGGAATTTTTTCCCTTGTGGCTGTGTTTTTTATTTAGGAGGATTTCTATGCCACGACGGGTCTGGGAGCCAGCCTTGACCTTTGCTTTCCCCAGCCATCCTGTGTGCTTCGCAGATCCCACAGGAGCAGGGGAACACCCTCTGTGTGATGGCAAGAAGACCAAAGCTGCAGCAGACAAATCCCCTGCAAGGTGCTGGTTTCTCCTTACCCAGTTGCCCAGCGCATCCCCCGGCTCCAGCATCTGCCGCGGGCGGGCGGCCGGGCGACTCACATCCCCTCCGCGACCCACGCAGCCACAGCGGACGCGAGCCGAATCACGCTCAACCTTGAAACCAAAGAAGCCTCAAACCTGTCGTTAAAGCAGCTGCACTGGCAATAAATTTAGTATTTAAAGAAGTTCATTGCCTGTTTAAAATGCAGCGAGAGTAGCTATGGGAACAGCTTCAACAGAGTTTTATCACGCTGAAAAGTGACTCTGTAAAGACATGCAGAAAGGCTCCTGGAAGCACCAACATTTTTGCTTTCAAAGGAACGAGTTAAGCCTGTTTCAAATCGGCTAGAAAAATGAGCCAGGCAAGTCAGGCAGCTCAGTTACAGGCTGCAAATGTAAACAGAATAGTAGTAATAAAAGGTTTTAAGATCTGAAAAAGTTAATAATATGAATGTTAAGATTTTCGATTTTCATGAAACAAAAATGCTTTTTTTAGTCCAAAAGAGCAGGAATAAAGATAAATTTGAAGCTATTGGTACTGCCCAGTAGATACAAGGGATACTTTTTACTTTTCATCTTCTTAGTTCCCTTTCAATTCTCTTTGGTAAAATTCTCATTACCTTTCATAAATCAGCTCATGCAATATTCATGTTAATATTCTCTGCTTGCATCATCCCACCTTGTGGCAAGCAAAGCGAGCAGCTCAGCTGGGGAGATTATGGCCTGGTGCCTAAAATGCCGGAGTGAAGATAAGGAGATCCGAGTGCCATTCCCGACCTACCAGGGGCTTCTTTCTTCTTGTGACTTGGGAAATGTTCATGATCCAGCTCTATTGGCTTTCTCATACCCAAGTTTCTGTGCTAAGGTGTTTAATGAGGGATTGAATGTGACAAAACCAGACGCTGCTTTGAAATCCCTCTGCACACCTCTGGCTGACTATTCTTGTTGCCCTGCCTGTGCGCATCTAGATATAGGTGACTCATGGTTTAAGTATATTGAAACTCAGAAGGAAAGATGGGACTTTTCTGTGTATTATTTTACGAGATGCACCTAAAATCTCAAGCCATCTTATCTCAGCCCCACTCCTGTGGCTAGGACCATGATAGAGAGGGCATGGTTCTCACCACAGTGGGAAGCTCAGCCTGTTCCAGCAAATCCAGGACCACACACAGTGGCTTGGTGCGGGCAGACATTTGAGGCTGTGATGCTGGTCCCATCTGAAGGATGTTCAGGGCTGTAGAAAGTGGAGAGGCAGTAGGTGCATTCCACCCTGCGTGGTGTGACTCAATAGCAGTGACAGGTCTTTACCTGGTCCATGGAGATCGTTGGATCCTGATTACAAATAATAGAAACCCAACCACTGTGGACCACAGGGGACAACTTTCAGCATGGCTGATTGATACCAGATCCCTGCTTAGCATTATTGCACTGTCTCAGCTTGCCTTCCCATGGGTGGCTTCACACAGCTGGATGCTGAGGGCCAGAAAGAGGAAGGCTGGTTTTCAGAGAGCGAAATTCAATCAGAGCAGTCTTTCCAAATCCCCTGGGTTCCCTTGGAAATCCCAGCTCAGCACCCTGCCTGCTGGTGTCTAACGAGCCTCTCAAGAAAAAAGACATCAAACCCCAGGATTTATTATTAATCAGTCCAGCTTCTTAACACCTTCTCTTGTGACCTTGGTTGCTAGGAAGTTAGTGTCAATACAAGAAAAGTGAAGTATTAATAGAAAGAAAGAGCAGCTGTAAGAGCTCTGCATGGAGCGGCATGGCCAGTGCAGGACACGCTACCCTGTAAAGTCTTCCAGGCTACATGTCTACTAGCAAGTCAACTTTGCAAGGCCCCTTTCCTGCTTCTGCAGCCAAGTTCATGCTATTAAAAACAGCCTCAAAAACTCAGTCCATAGTCCATACTGCTCATCAGAAACAGGCACTGGCCACGCTGACTCCTGGACCACACCTGTGAATTGTTTGGGCTGACGTGAGCTGGCCTGGGTCAAAACCACGCAGGGGATCGTGTTTGCAATTTGTGATCCATGGAGATACAGTGCCCATGCCTGTGATCCTTTTATTTCACTCACAGATATATCCACATATTTTGAGGCATGGGTCGGCCTGTGGGCAGAGCTGAAATCTTCAGAGACTTTCCAAGCCTGGGAGCTTTGCTTCAGATGCTTAGTACTTGCAGAAGTCCTGATTTGATCTCGGCAGGAGGCTGATGGTGTGAGTGGATAACCCATCTCCTCTTGGACACACACGGTTTGCAGGTTGCTTGAGGAGATGGCAAATGTGATAGATAAGGGCTGGAAGAGAACAGTAACTAATGACAATGCCAAGCTGGGAAGCACAGACTTTTCTCCAAGACCTGTGTCTGGACTGAGTCCATCAGTTCAAGCAGTTTCATGTTGTTTTTCCAACTATGTGTCCAGCATATGTGTCCATTATGGCACAGCTTGTGGTGGAGGATGGCTGCTTATCAACAGCCATGTCCAAGATAAATACAGTGCTGCTGGTCCAAGCATGAACCCCATTCAGCTTGCTTTCCTCTAGTGCGTTTAATTCTATGTTCACAGGTGTGGATGTGGGGATGGTGAGTGCAAGCAACATTGCCCATCATTCTCTTGTGATGATGTCTGGCATTGGGGAGGAGCAGGCAGAAAAGGATGCTGGGGGGGTGGTCCATGCAGCAGCAGGCCTGGGAGGGAGGAGGGGAGCTCCCGAACGTTGCAGACAAAATAGCTAAACCTTGCCTTATCCCACATTATCCTCCCCTCAGCTGTTCAGCTGGGAGATGCCATGTGGTGTTCAACAACTGCCGCATTCCCCCTGAGAGGTGGCCACCGTGCAATGGCTGGGTGGAGTGTGAGGGAAGTCCTCGATTGGCTCCTGCAGACCTCTTCCATCCCAGAAATGCTGCAGGTCCTGAGGAAAACTGGTGTTTCCCATGCTTCTACCTTTGGAGAGCACCTGCCCTGTGAAAGGCCTCATGGGCAGAGCTCTACTGTCCCCTTTTTACATGAAGATGACTTGAAGATGAAGCTGTTGTTTGGTCCAAATCATGGGTTAGTGAGTGAAAGAGCTGGGAATAGGTCCCACATGTCTTTTTCCTGTGCTCTGACTGCTTGATCATGGCCTTTCATTCAAGTGCAAAGGGTTGAAACCAGTCCTGGACATGTGTCAGGCAGAGCAGTGATAGCTTGATTGGCCTTCAGTTGTGTTTTAAGTGGTAAACAGGTCTTCAACGGCTCCATGCTTCCACCTAGTGACAAAGAGCTACTGCTCACGCCTCCTGCTTTTCTCTGTGTCTTTTCTTATTGTAGCACAGGAATTTTTCTCAGGTTCTCGATGCTGAGCCTGTCCGTAAAGCTATTTCTACTCATATGCCTAAAATCTGCAACCTCCAAATGAATAAATGCGAACAAACCAAACCAGATGGCCTGGGGCCGTGATTCTGAGCAGAACTTCCCTTCAGTAGGAAAACCACCACTTGCACACGTACACAAACGTGCACTTCTTCATCAAACTATGCTGCCTTCCTCTTTGGTGAATAACCATACCTAAACATGGTCATCAGTTTGTCGTGGGAGAAAAAGAATGCTTCATACAACAAGGCCTGACCATTTCTCTCCTGATTTGAGTGGAAGGTCTGTGTTTCTGGTCATTAAGGGCACTTCTTCACCAGCTTCTCTCTTTCTTTTCACATTTCAACTCTTTCAGAGGGATGGTTTCCTATGCAGTGCCTTACCTTATCTGTAGCATTCTGCAAAGAATAAACTCCTTGTCCCTGTCAAATCCTCTGGATCTACAAACCCTGCACTTTTCGTTGAGTTTTTCCTGTATAAAACACTCCCTTAGGATTGGATCACAAAATGCTATACAGAATGACAGAGGTGATAACTCACTTTTTTGCTCACTATGATCTAGAGAGTTTGAGTCACTGAGTACGTTACAGGCAGAAATGTCAGGGCCCTGAGGCCAGCAATAATCCTTAATGGCCCTGATCAGCCTCATCTGGGACCCCAGCCACACCCTGCCCATGGGTCAGGAGCCCTATTTAACCCCAGCTCTGGGCATGCAGTCCTTCTCTGAGTTGTGTTGTGGAGCTATGGGCCTTCAGTCCTATCTCTAAGCCTGCCTTCTGGCTGGACCATGGGCCCATGTTGTAGCTGAACCCCCAGCCCTGTCTCTTCTTCCTCCTGAGTGCGCTCCCAGGAGGCACTCTGAACCTGGTCCATCTCCTCATTTAGGGCTGTTGGTGGACACTGTTACCAGCAGCAAGCTCTGTTTTCTCTGTTCACGTTATTCTCTTTGAGCTGTCTTTTCTTTGGCAATACTTTTTTTTTTTGAAGGGGTAGGATGGGGAATGCCTTCAGTTTGCTCTTTCTTCTAACTGTATTTCCAGTCTATCTCCAGCTAATAAGTAAACTGAGTGTAGACTACTGAGCAGGATAGGGTTAATTTTCCTTAGGTTCCTGTAATCATTGGCTATATACAGCTGAGACATTGAGGCTTGGCCTAGGAATAAACTGAACACAACAGGTTCCATTGCTGGGCAGAGCTCCAGAACTTCCCTGAAGGTTGATTGCCTGTGACTTTGTGCCACTGTGTTGCTGAATTGAGGCCAAGGAAGAACAAGCAAGCCTGTTTCACCTCCCTTTGGGGATGAGGTAAGAACATGCATACATACTGGTGCATGGTAACTCATTAAACTGTAGTTATGCTGTCGTGTCTGAAAGCTTCCTCCAAATTTCAGTGGAAACTTCCATAAAGGCATCCATCCCAGCGCAGGGGCTCAGCAACCCTTGTTTCTGGTGGCTCCATCAAAAAACATCTGGGCTTCAAACACATGGGTGCAGAGGTGTGAGTAGGGGTGATGTTCACACAACTTTTCAGCACATGGTGTAGGTTGAGCTGGGTCTTCCTTGCAGCCAGTGCATGCACATTGTTCTTAATGTGTACAGTCCCTGCACTCTTCCACCACTGACTGTATAAGGACCTACAGGGGTGCAGGTACGTGAGATGTGGTAGGGGGTCTAAACGCCCTTTGGGCAGAATTCCTGCCAAATGCAGACACTGGTGGGAATGCCACAGAGAAGTTGAATTAAGAGTACATGAGGGAAACTTGACATCCACTTTCTGTAGAAGTCACTCCCGGGTTGGATATCAGCGTGTTAAGAAACCCTTCCACCAGTTTTTATGTCATGTTGTGAGGGGAAAGAGGATAAAATGGATTCACTGTCCTCCTGTTGGAGGATCTAGTCATACACTGGTGAAAGAACAATTTCAGGTTATTTCCTTACAGTCATTAAATACTTGGAACAAAACAGTTAATAGCAGCAAGTAGCTTAGGTTAATAATTAAGCATGCCCAATGAACAGCTCTGAGCTGTCTGTGACTGGCATTGAGATTTTCGAGAAACTAGTCTGGTGGGTTTCAGCACACCATGACTGTTACCCACACAGGGACAGAACCGAGTGCCTAACATGACCTCAGACTGAGAGTTGCAGTAGAGCGGACATCAAAGGGATAGAGCAGTTATGCTGGTGTCGGAGCCTCTGCACTTCACTCGTTGGAGGAATGGAAGAAGAACAAATTGAATAAGGTAAGTAATACTGGAAAAAGTCCTAATAAAAAAATAAAAGTAAACCTAAATGATATTTTATGTATCTGTTTTGAAGTGCAAGGTTCACATGCATCGGGGCTCTGGACTCTGACCCCTACAAACTCCAGTTATGTTATAATATGCAAGAAATACAGGGAGAATAGTTACAATAGGTCTTGTGATACAACAAGAAATAGAAGCTTAGAAGTTGGCTTTATGAGGCCAGTGCGTTTGCCATGGTTGTGGGGTAAATAAAGCTTCTGCTCAACTCTCACCTCTAAGAGTGTTCTTCTGTTGCATGTTTTCTAGGGTGCTAACCCACACTTCTTCCACCGCACAGCCCTGCGTATCTCTGCTCTTACCCAGCAGCTCTGAGGAGGCTTTTTGTATGAAAATTTGTGACCATGACATATAGTATTTGGATGAGCCTAAAACCATGTTTATGGTAATAGCAATAGGGGAGTAAGCATGTGAAAAAGTCTGTTTTGCTGTCAGATTTGCCTTTCCTGACAGCAGAGAACCAACCAGCAGACAGTTTGTTCAATAGCCACTATGGATGCATTACATTCCACTCTAATCTTGCAAAAAAGTCCGCACTCCTAAGGAAGGGAGCGTTGCTTTAGAGGCTGCACAGTATCTCCTTTAGCGTCCATTTGAGACCAGGAGCACTCTTTTGAAGCAAGTCTTCTCATCTCCGGGTAAGGTGATTCGTTTCACACCACACAACTGTCTCAGTGAACAGATGTCAATCCTTCTGGATAAATTCAAACAAAGATATGCACCAGACAACACTCCAGCCATTAGTGAATGTTCAGTCTTTGGGACTAGGCTAGAGATAGTGCTGTGTGTAACACCCTTAAATACCTGCAATGTGGATGTTGGGTCTCCAGCACCAGTTGTTTTGCTCTATGGATCTGCTTCTATTGGGTTGTGCAACAAATGGAGAGGTGGCTTTACTCTGTGTTTTGTCCTCTTCTGCCATAAATATTTTGCTGCCCATGCCTGAGCAGTTATTTCTGTTCTCCGGAGAAAATGATAGTGATATACCTCCCATGAGGTCAGTACATCATTATCAAAAATATCCCGGTTATCAGATCAGTACTGGGGGTCCCTAAGTGCTTGGACAATGCTGCTTCTCCAACCTGTCACCAACTGCCTTGAAACTCCATACTGCATTATCTTGCAAAGACCAAACAGAAAGAAACAGGAGGAGAGAAGCAAGTTCCTTCTTCTCCCACGTAACTAGCTATTGGACGAGGGGAAATGGTCTCAAGTTGCATCAGGGGAAGTTTAGGTTGGATATTAGGGAAAATTTCTCAGCTGAAAGAGTTGCCAGACATTGGAACAGGCTGCCCAGGGAAGTGGTGGAGTCCCCATCCCTGGAGGTGTTCAAAAAATGCGTAGATGTGGCACTTCAGGACATGGTTTAGCAGGTGTGGTGGTGTTGGGTTGACGGTTGGACTTCATGATCTTTGAGTTCTCTTCCAGCCTTAATGATTCTATGATTCCTTCCGGTTTCCTCTTCAGTCAGGAATGTGTGATGCCCCAGGAATGTCCAGCACACTTGGACGCAAGTTGACCACACCTTCTAATCCGTGTCCAAGAGCACTTTGTGCGTATAGACCACAGATCGTTTCTCTGCATGTTTCAGTCCTTTTAAAAAATGACTTAAAGCATCGGGTATTCTGAAACACTGTAGTAGCAGCAGCAAACAGGCTTTCTTTTTTTCTTTTCTTTGAATAATGTTGTTTTATTTAATGTAGTTAACTCAAATGGGTGAATTTTGATGGGTCTTAGAGACGTTTACAAAAGTCAATAAAGCAGAAATTGATGTGGACAGTTGTTTAGGCTCTCAGGTGACCTGACGGGCACTCACCAATGTAGAACAGGGCTTGAATCAGTGCAGTGTGGGTAGTAAACAGAGCAAGACCACTGCATGGAAGAACACATGAGATCTTGGTACCACCATCCTGCAGAGGAAATGGGCCTTTAGAGAGATGAGGTCTGTTCTTGTCCTTTTTTTCACTGACTGGTGGAGCAGGACTGTGAAAGGCTGTCTCTTTGCACCATTTGTTCTTCTGCGTGGGGCACATGGATTCTGCCTTGGAGAATTACTGATTATACAGTGATTGTGGTTTTTGCCCTTTAGATCCAACCATAAAAACAACCCGAAATTCTAAACTAGCTTCTTGCCATTTGATTTCATCTTTATGCCTGGGGTTTTTGTAGTCCGAGATGAATTTTAACAACCAAGGGCTGTTCTGGGTGAGGGTGTGAGGTTCTTGCTCACTTAAATTGTGGCTAGATTAATTGACCTACGTTTATTTCCATACTATTACAAAACGCAGGGTGAAGGCAGTAAAGATGATGGTCTATATTTTTAAATGTTGGAACAGTTCTTGGCATGGACTTTATAAAGGGAATGCATGATATGACTGGCTATGACAGCAAGTAAGACCAAGGAACTTCCCAGGCTACAGGATCTAAAATGTTTATGTTCTTAAAACAAGTCCCAGCACCTTTGTGATCAAGCCTACCAATGCTCATCCAAGCAATTCCTAAGCACAGCTGCAGGAGCCAGCACGAGCCATTCCTAGTCTGGAGCCAGCTGTAGAAGGCTGGAGAGATTAACAGTATAGTCAAGTCATTTGCTTTCAGAGCTGGAGAATGACCATGGCATGATTTAGCTTAATGTAATAGATGTAACAATTTTGCGCAAAGCAGCACAGAGCTAGGAGAGTTTAACATCCTTTGCTCTAAATCCTGTAATTGCTTTCACTAATTCACCTGTGCCTACAACTTAATCAGAGTCATTCTCCTGAAACATGGCCCCAGTGAGGGACAGCTCATCCTGAGTCTGGCTGGAAAGTTGTTTGCTTGGAGGGACATATGTTCTCTATAGATCTGTTGCGTGGAAAGACAAAGAGTATGGTTTGCAATATATTGAACCTTTATACTGTGTGAGAGGTGAATCAGTGTTTTCTTTGTGATTCCACATTGCAGTCCATCTTGTCTGCTGTAACACAGACCATTGTTCGCACAGGTCTGCAATATGAAGAAAGAACGCTGATGGGGTTTGTTTTAAAGTTACAGGAAAGGTGCTAAGGCCCCAAGCCACAGTCCTGGAGCCAGTCTCTTGTGAAATTCGCATCCAAAGCTCAAGATGAACTCTTGGAGATCATCCTTTCTAAGTGCTGAGTTGATATTCTTTGCAGGTGGGTGATACAGAGGTGTTGTCCCTAACCACATTGATCATACAACAGCAGCAAAATCCACTGCCACTGGAGTGGATACAGACTGACTGTGAGAGACATGGGGAAGCATCTCTAAGGGGTGTTGAATGTTATGAGATATTGACAGTAGCATACTGGACATTGTCTGCTCTTATCAGTGGCTTTTAATGGCTCGCTTCCATAGCCAGTGGAGGTTTCTGGATGAGTGTCTGGATTTGTTAATTGTCCCTGTTCTACCTGGATTCCTCTCATGGCTGTTCATTTTCATCCGCTTGGTGATAGTCATAAGACTGTTTGCATGTTGAAACTGAGGGTTCATGAGGGTCTAATATTTGGCTTCTGTGATCAATACTGGTGTTAGGTGAGATTACGTTCACACACAGATAAGTTGGAAATCTCCTGAAATGCTAGACAGGAAACTGGATATCACTGTAAAGGGACTTTTGAAGAATTCTGATCATTGGCTACAAAAAAAGAAGCCAGCTGCAGGTTCATTTCTATTAGCTCCAGAAGATGAGGGTCTCCAAAATAACTCCTGAATTATCTAAAGAATTTTATGCCTTTACAAAAGGCATTGTATAGCAAGTTACAGGTAACAACTTCATGAAGAATGAGCTCCTTTCCAGGCCTCTGTTTCTTTCCTAAGGACTTTGTCAAGAAAGGGCTCCTGGAGCTCTGGTCCTGGAGCCAGAAGAGGATATATTTTGCGGGCAGCCCTAAGCTGGAGAGGGTGTGCAGGAGTAAGCAAACACATTTTTTTGCCAGCTGGAGGAATAAACATCAGGTTTATAGTGTTTATTTTAATTCTTGAGGAGGACAAGAGGCTCAGACTGTAGCTTTGTTCACCAAGTCCTCAAGGCATCAAAGACCCCTGAGGGGAAACAGGACTATTGCACAGAGGAGGCGGTTGGGGGGAAAAAGAATGAGCAATACGACTAATTTGGATGTCTGAGAAGGACAAATGAGACATAGGGTGGGATCACAGGAGGACAGTGGTCAGACCACTGTGTCTTGTCCTGAATGAGATATTTTAGATGTTTTCATTACACTTCAGCCTGATGTAGCTGGATTGTTTTTGCAGTGACAGCCATGGGAATGATCGTTACTCCCCGAGAGGGCAGTATGGCTGGAGGAACGTGGATTACTATTACCCTGGATGGTGAGTTTTAAAGTCATATAAAGCACATGTCAAAGTAATAGAGAATCAGCTCCATTTTGAGATTTGTGGTTGGAGTGACAAGCCCTAAGCAACAGGTACATGGGCTGTGGCAATCATAACATGAAATTGGTTTGAAATTATTACTTCATAAGCTATTGGTGATGCTTGCTTGTTTTAAAGTTCTTTCTAAGCAAGAGAAGTCAGATTTCCATCTTATTTTTGTAGACCTAGGGCTAGAAATTTCTTCCCTGCCACCCTTTTTTTGGAGGAAAGCTGAAAGTCTCTTCTATTCGTAGGTCCTCTGATGCTGGAGCTTTAAGAACAGTAATGATAAACACAAGAGACGAGTGAAAATCACAGAAATTGATATGCCATGCTCCTTTGGGCCCAAAACCAACTGTATAAAGCTAGGTCTGATTTTCAGCAGCACTGGATATTGATTTATTGGGAAGAATTGGTTTCTGGGACAGGTGTATGTTTGGTTTAGCTCTTGAAGTTCTGACACTGTCATTTATAACTATGATGAATGGCATCAGTTGTCTTTGTCTGAATATTGTGCATTCACACAGAGATAATGAAATGGAGGGAAGAAAGACAGCTCATGTCTTCAAGGGAGATGTTTCCCCATCAGCACTGTGCAGCAGGCAGAGACGGTCACAGCTGGGAACTCACAGTTCCAGCAAAGTCTCTTTTTATAGTGGGGGGGAAGCAACAGCCAGGCCTTGGGAGAAGCAGAAGAAAACATCCTGGGGCCAGGAGGAAATGTGCAGTTTTCTGCAAATCGAAGTGACTCTGTGGGCTGGGAACCATCTGTGAAGATCATGAGCAAAGGAGAGCTGTCTGTAAGCTTTCTTCATTTCTAGTTGTATTTGATTATGCTACAAAAGTTAAGAATGCTCGTTTATGTTCAGATAAAGCTTGATGTTGTGAAGATTAGGAGTCTTTGAACCTTTGTACAGCTAACTAAAGAAAAGGGCTAAGCAGATCCACTGTACATCACAGGCCAACTTGAGGTCCTGTCAGCAAAGATATGAAAGATATCAGCAAATGCAAAGACCGTGTCAAATGGAACAGATTTTGCAGGTGCTTTAATGTGCTTTTTATGGGCATGGTGGTTTTTCTGGTGTAGATGGCTGAGGTGATTCAAACTCCCAATAATTGTCAGTCTCTGCAGTAGAAAACGTGTGGGAGAGACCAAGTACTGTATCAGGGACAAAAAAAGCCATGCAGCTGCATGGTGGGATGAATTTGGTCTTAATATGTGTACGGTTTTGGCTGTGATAGAGTTAATTTTCTTTGTAGTAGCTTGTATGGTGCTATGTTTGGGATCTGTGCTGGAAACAGTGTTGACAACACAGGGATATTTTCATTATTGCTGAGCAGTGCTTACACAGCATCAAAGACTTTTCTGCTCCACACACCACCCTACCAGCAAGTAGGTTGGAGGTGCATAAAAAGTTGGGAGGGGACACAGCCTGACCCCAGCCGACCAAAGGGATATTCCATACGATACGACATCATGTTCAGCAGTAAACCTAGGAGGGAGTCTGGCAGGGAGGCCGCTGCTCGGGGACTGGCTGGGTATTGGTTGGTGATGAGCAGTTGTTTTCATTTGCATCACTTCTCTCTCTTGTGTTTTATTTTCCACTCTCTTTTTTTTTTCTTCTTTTTTCCTTACAATTTATTATCATTATTATTTATTTTTAATTATTAGACTGTTCTTATCTCAATCCACTACTTTTCTTGCTTTCATCCTTCCAGTTCCCTCCCCCTGCCCACTGGGGTGGAGCAAGTGACCAGCCATGTGGTGCTTAGTTGCCAGCTGGGGTTAAACTACAACAAAACGAAATTATGCAAACATGATTTTAAAGACCCTGATTAAGGGCTCTAAGCATTGCTCCTAAAAAGAAGCTGGGTTGCATATTCAAAAACCTTTGTCATGTGTGACTAAATGGGAGTGATCCTGTCCTCAGAGAGCTCTTCTGGTTGGCTTTGATTACTTAGGCTCAGCATCCCACCAGCTAGAACATGTCTCTTCAGCCAGTGCTTCCCATCTGGAGGTGTCCCTGGTGAATCCAGACCTGCCCAGGTTGCCATGCGATGTCTCTCCTGTGTATTTTCACTTATCCACAATAAGATGCAGAACAAGGTAAGAACCATGGCTACAGGGTGGGTGACACCTTGACATTTGTCTGGTAGGATCCTCATTTTATTTCAACATCTATACAGGCAGTTTGGGAGTTAAAGGAATTGCTACGGCTGCTACTGTGGCTGCATCTAAACTGCATTGCATTTCTCTTGCTTCAATTTAATGGACCACTAGGGTAGCTAGCATGAGTGTTAGTGAGGCTTCTTGGAGATGCTGGACTTAAATCCTCAAAGGTTTGTAGACATCAAATTCTTAGATGCAGAACTTCCAAGAAAATCTGTTGGTTGTTGTTGTTTTTTTTCTCCTTCTGGTGTCTTTGACTTGTCCAAGATTCCACAGAGAGGTTATGGGTAGAGTGAGAAACAAATATGATTTCAAGCACCATAAGCTTAATCTCTTCCAGCCTGTCATAACTCTACAGAAGATAGTTTGACTGGAAGACTAGGGATGTCTCAAGAGGCTTAAGAGTGACTGTAATGGGGTTCTACCATCTCTTGCTGCTATGATTTGATAAGAGTTAATTCTGCTGAATCTTGTGGGAAGAAACTGTCTGCATTAAGAATGCAGTGTTAATTTACAAACCAGGATCAAGATGCCCTGTAAATCCAGGCAGCCCTGGGTTATTTTAATAATAATGAATAACAATTATTCATTAGTATTAATGAACACTAACGAGCATGTCCATGTTTTGCATTAATGTACAATTTATATAGAGTTCTGAAGAAGTCCTACCACTTTCTGCACTTACCTGTAATTTCTTGCTGTGCCTCCACATTTCTTCTTTTTAACTCTAGTTTTAGTGTTTGAGTTCATACGTGTAAAGTTTGGGTTCACACAGTAAATTATTTTTGCTCTGTCAAAGCCTCAATGGACCTCCTAAGAAAGGAGACCCTGTGAAGGACCTGGCATTTCCTAAAAAATAAATCCAATCTGCATAAAAAAACCCAACACATTTTCTTCAACCTAGGTCTTCACCCCAGGAGGGTTTATACTACGTGGAAGTCATCTTTAAGGGACGTGTAATTAATAACCTGACTGAGGTGGAGAAAGAAAACTGTACTTTCAAGGTAACCACCAAGAAAGCATTGAAGTGATGATAAAGAATTCCAGCTGTTGAACGGAGTCAAACTTCAGAAATAGTATCATAGAGAATATGTTGAAATATTCTCTCTCATATTGTGTGTCTGATAGCATGTTAGGACAAGACGTTGGGATGCTCCTTCTGCCCTTTAAAACTAGGTGCATCAAGGTACTCGTCAGTCTGGCACTGGATAGACTAGGTGGCTGAAGAGGTCTTTCTGAATCAAAAATCTGGGTCCACTTAAATCCATCTCTGCACTTAAGCCACACAGTCAACACTATTGAGTCAGAAGACCTGATGCCACCTTCTTCTGATGTTACCCTCCAAGCTGCAGGGTGGCAGCTAACTGTCTGCAGTGACAGGTAACCATGGGGAGGAATATCTCCCATCGGTACAGTTGGTTCCAGGAAAGGACATCTGTCCAGGCCTAGGACAGGTCTCCACACCTAAGATAAACAATATTTGGAAAGCCTAGACCTCCAGTGTGATTTCATATCTCTTGCTCAATTATTCTGAGAGCTTGCTACTCCTCGCCCCTGGCCAGTATTTTCCCTCTGACACTCAATATCAAAGGACAGTGTCTCAGGAGTTTGTGGGGCATTGTGGTATAAGACCAGTTAATCATGACAGTGTCAGGATCTGTTGCAGACCAGAATCCTTAACCATGGCTGTGTGCTTTGGGATGTGGCCTGGTGTGTTCGGAAGTCACATCCCACCTCTGTGCTAACTTTGAGTATCAAGGCAGAAAGTCCAGCGTTTTCTACAAATTGCACATTAAAGCCCAAGAGTCATCGGGTGGTTTAGCTAGCTTAGAGCGTTGATGAAAAATCACCAGGGATGCTTTTAATGAGGCACATTCCAAGCTAAATAAAACACAATGTGTCTCTTTGTTTTGGGACTGAGACCTGGGAGCTATGTGTATTAAAAATTAATTTTGCCTCCACATTAGATTGAAAAAGCCTGCTGCAGGCAGCAACAAGTCTGAACAGCTCAGAAAACTTGTACCAGCTAATGGCCCTAGATTTCATGCTGTTTCGGCTTCTTTCTCTGCATCAGCTCCAGCCCAGGATATGGTGTGATATTGCCTTTGCTTCTCAGAAGTGACCATCGCTGGAGGGAGTTTGTGGCTACTCATTCATTTTTAACATGACCATGAGAAGGAGGGAAGGCAAAGAGCTTTGAAAGGGAATGGGCTTCAAGGAAAGCTTGGAAAAAATCTGACACATGCAATGGTGTCTTTATGTGACTCATGAAATAAGTTTATGCTATTTATTGGGCTGACAGCAGCATCGGTAAATACAAGCGAGGACAGAAGAGGGCTCAAAAAGATGGGGAAGCTGGAGATATGCAGAGAAGGCTCTGAGAAATGGGTGGTCTGGGGAATGGGGACACATGGGAAATGGACTTTTTCTGTAAGGCTAATGAAATCGAGCAGCTAATGACTTAGATGGAAACAGGATTTAGCCACCTAGCAGGACTGCAGGCCAGAATTATGGAGGTATTTGTAGCTCCTAAGAAAGCAGAGAGACAAATGGATTCTACAAAATCTGAGCAAGCAAGGTGCCTGTATACATCACTTTAAGCCCAAGACCCCTAAATACCTTGATGGATCTGACCCTTGTTTTTCACATAGTGATTTTCATTTCCAGACTGTCAAATGTTGCACTGGGGAAAGACAATGACATTACTTGTATTTTTCAGAGTAGATATAAGGAGTAAATAAGCGGAGTGTTTTTCCTAAGATTTTCTTGTAAAATGCAAGTCTGTACATGTGTTAGCAAGGCCGGGTTGAGACGTGGTGTCCAGCACTGCCTGGGATCATCTAGCTGCTGCTCCTTGATGCAGTTTTTTCTGCTTTGGGTGATGGCAAGTCTGTTCCCATTAGACAGCATGGGTCAGGCTACCTTCTTTTTGGTACAGAGGGAGAGTTTCCCTGCATGGATATAAGCTATGTTGTTCCTTGGGCCAAATAATAGGTTCCAAGCTAACTGATCTACTCATATAGCCTTAGTCCAAGAGCCCACCTCCCCTTTCCATAACTCTCCTTGTGGTCTTCTCACGACATCCAACTCTGTTTCCTTGCCTGTCCAGGTATGTTCCCACTGACGCCAGACCATGCTCTCTCAGCTATATCAGCTTGTTACAAGATGATATTCAGCTAACCCAGCACTGGAGAATACCTAGAGTGCTGGAGGAAACTCCTAATCCACAACAGGAATTTTTTTAAACATTTACAAAGAGATTTTATTTCCTCCAGTCCTAGCATCCAGATGCTTGGCTTGGACATAACATATCTTTTAGCTGTTGAAACCATCTATTTATTTGTCCTGTTTGGTTTGTCATCTTCCAGGGAGTGACATTTGCAGAAAATATCTGTTCCATGTGCGGTAATGGTGTGTGGAGGACCATGTGTGCCTCTGGTCACTTGACTGATGAGTAGTGCTCCCACACACAATGCTGCTGAAATAGGATTGATGTCGGCCTAGGTAAAAAAATTTCTAGAGTAATTTTGGTTAAAAAAATTCTCATAGATTTTAGAGTCATTTTAGTGTCTTTCCCAGAGACACCTCTGATTTATTTTACTGCATTAAGATGCGCCAATACAAGCACTTTTTGTTTTGCTACAGGGTACCCAAGAAGCTTGCTGAAGGCTAGCAGAGGTATCTCACTTCTGTGATGTAGAAGTAGTTTTTGAGAGTATATTATTGGGGAGAAAAATGGTGCCATAATGCCAGATAAAGTGGAGGTCTTGACTTCAGATAAAGCATGGCTTAGAAATTTTATAGTGTATTCAACCATATCTTCTGGAATTGACTGAAGCCAGGGTGAACAATCTGGCCACAAAACGGATGCAAAAATAACAGTAAGCCATACTCTGAATGCAGAGGAGACAAGAAGGGGACATTGTATTTAATCCCTTCTCAGAGCAGAGCTCCACTTCAAAGATAAAATTTGAAGTGTGAATCTCTGAAAAGTGACTGTGCCAACTGTGTCGTGAGCAATGCGTGATGAGATCTTGTGGGGCTGCTGTGAAAATGACTGCCATTTAACTACAAATTTCTCTTTTCAGTTCTCTGCTGCGCAGACACCTATGGTTTACCAAATTAGTCCACCATCTGGCATCCCAGGTACAGGACCTTTCTTTAAGCTGGCGCTCACTTTAATTATTATTTGATGTTCCATACTGTCTTTCTCCTTAAGAAGGATCTGTCTTGCTGGGGATTAAAATTGGCACCTCCAGAACTTAATGTCCAAGCTCATGCTGAACAGGAAAATAGGTTTGCACAAGGGGAGAGAGTCTGCAGCAGTGGGTACAAGAGAAATGGATAATGTGGAGTGACCAGGTTATTTGGTACTCAGAGTTGGGTTGCAGAAGCTGAGCAGAGAGATGTGGTTCAGCAGACAGATAGGTCTAATCAGTCTCAACTCTTGAGTAATCTGTCCCTATTAATTTAGGAATAGTTTTAAAAAAATTAGCTATTAGGTGATGATACTGTAATGCCATACAGACCTTTTGGTTAATGGGGCTTTAGACCAGACTTTGATGTTACATGAAAAGACTGGGTTTGGTTTGAACAGTTAAATGGGGCATGAAAGACTTTTTTTTCCCTTATTTCTATTCTGTTTATATTTGCAGGCTTCTATAGAGAAGATGGAAATATTTATTTCCAAAGTCAAGATTAATCAAAACACTTTGGTCTCTCAAGAGTGCTGAGAGGTGCCTGGGTGATTAGATCACATAGATGCTCCTAGATCTAAATCCATGCCTCATTTCCGATGATTTTTAGGTGCAGTTCAGGTCCAGATTCTCATGCCTTGCTTTAGGGTGACGGTACCGAGGTTTCCATGTGTTAGCTGGATGTTTGACCTTGCAGCGTAGTTAGTGAAGAACACAAAGTGTCTAGTGCTATTTGAGATGTCCCAGAGCATGAAGGAGCTGCATGGAGCAGGTAGATATGACACAGGACCAGGAAGACTCATTCCTTTCTGGAGTCACAGTTGGGAGGACAGGGTGCCTCAAAAGATTTAAGATACCCCTGTGCACGTGAGTGAACCAAGCTGTCACCCAGTATGGTCAAGGGGGTGTCGGGAGTGATTTAGCTGGCCACATATATACTGAGGTCCTTCTCACTCTGACCTGCCTAGTATACAAATGATATCATTGTGGTTTCCTCATGAGGTTCTACAGTGGGATTTGGTTAGAATGTGGGGTTTAGTTAACAAAAGAGCAGAGGAAAATGTTTTCTCAGTGCAAATACTAGAGATCTGTCAAAACATCAGGAACAGACTTTATTGTGGGAAACTAAGATGTGTGTTTTGGGAAAAGTGAATTAAGTGCAAAGTGTCTTTGAACTACAGTGGAAACTGAGAGTAGACATCAGTGCAGCCAGTTGGGCACCTCTTGGCTAAATTTGCAAAGACCAAGAAATTCTTTTGTTCAGCTCACAAAATTTGCAAATACAAATTCTCTGCTTGTAAAAGAGTCACTTCATTTTCCATTTCCTTTTAAACAGGAAATTTAATAGAGATCCATGGGAAGACAATTGCTGGAAGATATGAGACCCTGGACTTCAATGTGGATTATATTGATGGGTAATTATATGTAGGCTGCTATCTGGTCCAGGCCCTGTAAATTGATGTTTCTTCCATCAGCCTCCTCAACAGCAATAAATTGCAACCAGTTGGCCCAGAATTGCCATTTACTTCCTTTGTGGTTTATTGCAGCTCATGAGTTGGGCTCCAGCAAACTTTGTTAATCTAATTGCAACTGGTCCATTAAGCTAGTTGGTTTGTTTACTGGCAGCGCAGTCAATCACAGCTCAGTGTGAATTGTACTGTAATTGCGTCTGCTTGTTGTAGATTTTATTTTGGCTAGCAAATTAAAATTTAACTAATTAAAATAATGTCAGGATCTAAAAGTTAAATAAATTTTCCCTTCCATTTGCATTTTTAGAAAAACTATTAGTTTGAAACAGATGCTCTGGTGAGTCAGAAGACAAAGCAGAAGTATTCTGAGACAAAAGGCTTTGTTGTTCACTGCTTTAAGCCGTCTCTGGTCACCTCCCAGTTCTCAAGGAAGGTTTGACTTTTATTTTCTGCTGCTTCTATGGTTACATGCAACAGAGCAAAGCAGGCAGATTTTAAAAATTTACTTCAGGCCAGCACCACTTTAAACACAATGAATCCAAAATGAGTGTGAAAGCTGACTTGACATCTGTCATATATTTTTCAATATGTATGGAAGCGTTCTCAGATACTACTGAATCATGATTTCCTTGCATTTGTGTTAATGGCAGTGGAGATCTAAGCACATTTTTAAAAAGAAATAATTAATCTATAGTTACTGTGCTGGCATTTTAAGGATCATTTCAGGAGCCAAGGAACCTGTGTATTCTCAGTAGTCAGAAATTTTCATTGCAGCAGCAGATATTTGACCACTAGATGCTTTTTAACTACTTCTCAGGCTGAATGGAAACGTCCCTTGCTAAGTAACTAAATTTTGTGCTAGCGTGAATGAAAGCCAGTGCAGATTCCTGCCATACCAGCTGCACCCGTTTATCAGCTCTACATTTTTGGTCACTGTATGCATGTTAGCATCCTTCGTTCATTATTAATTTTTGTTTTACCTGCCTGTGGTGGAACTGTGAAACCTTTGATCAGTGGGAAGAAAGGCTGTTCTGTCTGACTGCAGCTTGGACGTGCCTGCACGCTCCATCGCTAGATTACTCATTTACAGCTTCACCTCACTAGTTCTGAAAAAGAAATGGCCTCAAAATCTTAGCATACCAGACAGGTTCACATCGTAGCTTCACATGAATAACTTGACCATTTTTGGTGTGTTAGTAAACACGTACTGGGTGAGGACTTGGACTTGACCAGAGCAGCCTGTCACTCAGTCACACTGATTCAGGATTCGAAGCAAAAAAGAGAACAGTTTTTATACTTCCAAGTGTGCTCCGGACACTTTTCCATGCTTTGTATGGAACGCAATGGTCCAGTGATGCTGAACTAAACATTTTGCAGCACTGACTTTTTTCTATTAATTCTTAAAGGGAAAGCCATCTTAATATCAGCAAGCTATATTAATAAAAGCAAACTCTTAATAAAATTTCATAAAAAACCATTCTGAAGCATGGGTAATAGCAAAGTGTTAGCACTACAGGTTTTAAAAACATATTTTCCTTAATTTCCTCTTAATTCTCAAAGAATCCTTGCCAACATTTCCTTATTATGCTAATTATGGTGAACTTCTTGTTCCCCCCTGACTACTTGTCTCCAGCGGAAGTTTTCCCTTGCCACATTGGTTGTTTAAAGTGAGCATACTTGGATTTGCTATTAGGAGCTGGGATGATTTCTAGCAGAAGTTGTTTGGAGTGTTTTTCCTCAATGAAATAAAGCAATTACTGAGCTGCATCTTGCAACAGTACGGCTGTGTGAGCATAAAGGTGTACTTCTGCTCCTGGAAGGCAAGGATGGGTATAGTCCTTCTGGGGCTCAGACTACCAACCCTTCCTTGCAAGGAGGAGGTATCGGGTCATTCAGAGCTAGCACGGGTGTCTCAAAGATGATCCAGTTAGAATCTTTACAGAGGTGCAGTTCCTGTAGTATTTGGAGAATACACTTTGCAGGTGAAGACATAAGAGATTAGGGTTTGTCCAGTTTGCTAGAAGGTTAATAAATGCTAGATACAAGTGAGGGGAAATTCCTGTCCCATTTGAAAATATTGGCTGCTAATTTTAACAGGAACAGGATGTCATTCATGAAACTTTGTTCTATCATATCTCATCTTCCCTGTTTGTTTTTTGTCTAGACCAGCTATCCTTATGGCGGAAGGAGATGGATGGACCAGTCTCTGCTCTTTTGCTGACAGGCGAGCTGGAAGCATGTCAGTCCTTGACTTGCCTTTGATTTGTGTTGGTGCAAGGGCTTAGCATAGCTTGCGCATATAAATTTTTCTTGGCTTTTGAAGAAGATTTTCTGCTTTGCCTTGAGACAGAGAGGGACCATGGGGAGTTGACCATGTGGTCAGTGACAGGGGTGGGTGAGTGCTGCTGTCTCCGTCTGGCTCTAGCCATAATTAGGCAGGGCCAGGAGCTGTTTTCTGACCTGGAGATGATACAGTATGCCCTGGCCATATCTGTGCTGTTCAGCTCTTTAGACTCCAAAGTAGGGTAGCCATTTCCAAACTGCTTATTGACCCTGGTCAATGCAATATTTTCACTCATATACGAAAATTAGTTTGAAAGGCGAATCAGACAATCTGAGCCCAAACTGGGCAAGGAGAGCTCTAAAATCTTAACATAGTATACAGGCTCCAGAGCCTGGGCCCCACCACTGTTCATTTATTGGTATTAATGTATCCTTATCTTCTGGAAGTTGCAGGAGACCCCTTAGACTGCTGGCCTTTGCACCCTGTTGAATTACAGAAAATGCCATGGGCTCTGCTGCAGCCTTTCTTTTGTGAATGATGCACTTCTCACAGAACCTGTGAGCCCTGGAAAAGGGAGGCAGGGAATAAGGTGAAAAACTTGCTCCCGCAGAAGTCAGTGCTAAGACTCATGGGGTCCTCAGGGCCATCTTACTGCACTGTGAAATTCCTCCTGGCTCCCAGGAGGGAGACTTGTATGCAAATGTGAGTTGATGATGGGACTTGCTTCGTTTCATGGCTCCAGAAGGTTGATATAATTCCAGCATTTCTGGTTTAATTTCTACCTGCTCCTTCTTACAGATTAGGGACATGCAGAGGAGCAAGTAGCGGGCAAACACTTTTGTCTTCCTATCCACCCTCACCCTGTGCCCGTACTTTTTTGCCCTAAGCTTTTATTTCAAAGGTGAATTCTGGAGGTCACCAACAGGATCAGCTTCTGGAAACAAGGGTAAAGGGGCCCAGCTGGAACATTGTGTGTTGCTGGAAGGCACTCTCCTAAGCTGCTGAACTCTTGATTGTCAGTGGGGGATGGGTTGTTCCTCTCCCATCTCACCTTTTCTCTCACTTGTTTCTAAAGGGAGCCAAGGATGCCTAGCTTAGATGTAGAAGTCTACACCTTTTCTTGGTTAGATGATTCTAACTCTGTTTTGCTCTATTTTCTCCCAAGGCTCAGCAAAGTCCTTTGTCTCTCCACAGCTACCCTATTCGGGCAGAAGATGGACTGATGACCCTGCAGTGCCAGATGGAAGGGAACCACATAGGTTGGTGAAAAGGGGGAAAAAGCATGGGTTTCCATCATTCCTGCAACTCCGGAGGGCGGAAGGAGGGTGTCAATGACAAGTTGCTGCTCTGTCTCCAAAGTTAGGAATGTTGCTCAGGGCTGAGTCCACAAAACCTGCTTCAAGGTCAAGGCTTGTCACAGCTCAGCATAGCCACTGCAGTGACTTGCATCCTCTGCACAGCCTTGGAGAAAATGAAGTGCAGGGCTCAAGTGAAACCATGACAGAGATGACGTGAACATTGCTGACAGCCACAATGAGATTTTGGGGTCTTTGCTCATGTTTACATTTTTTTGCTTTATTCTTACTTGTATGTGAGGCACCTTCGTTTTACTGCTCTGTTAGCAGAGAGGAATAAACTGGGTGCCACTTCTGTTCATTGTCTCTCTGGTAGCAGGTTGGATCCCTTTCGTTTTGTCTTGCTTCCCAGCACTCTGAAGAAGCTTCCAATTCCTTTCTGAGGCTTTGTCTGAGCAGCAAGCTTACTGCTTGGGAAAGATGATCTAAGTTAAATGTATAAAATAGGAATTAATATCTAGCTGTCATGTAGACACTGATGGCGCATTTCAATAACCTGAACTTCAGAGATGTCTTGGGGTATCTGGGATCTCTTGAGGGGTGTCAGAGATAACGGAGGTCTTGAAGGAGGTCTGCACCTTCCTGGCATGGCAAGTGAGGTCAGACAGGATCGACAGGATCTAAGATGACACAAAACATTTATACTTAGGCAAACAAATCACGCCTCTGAGATTCAGTTTGCAGCTTCAGACTCACAAGTGTACTGATCTACAGTATAGTGTCTATGATCAAAGGCTCTAAGCTCCCTAAGCTGATATTTGGTTCAGCTTCCACACATACAGTCTGCTGAAATCAGCACAGTTATATTGTTGTAAGGAAAGTGTAAGCAACAGGAGAATCCAGTCCAGGACACTCGGGCAAGGTTTGGTTGGATGCACTCTTATGGAGCCCTCTACTCTTCTGTCATAAAGCATATTACTTTTCTCTCCTCCAGGGTCCCACAATGTTAGCTTCTCAGTGTTTAACAAAGGAAAGTGAGTAAAAGAACCTTTTTCTCTCTTTTTCTGTGATTTCACATGGGGACACAGCTGTGTTTGAGCCCAGGATACAATGCATGAAGTTTTTACCGAATCTTGTGTTTCATTGCTTAGAAATGAGGTTTTTCTGTCTTGAGAAGATGATCATCAGATTGGGAATGAAAAGGGAGAATCTTCCTCCCCAAAAGCATGTTTGCTTTGGGGTTTTAATACTTTAACTTCAGTGCCCAAAGCACAAGTCATCTGTTAAACCTAGCTGAATAAAATCCTTTCATCTCGCTTTTAACTCTTAATCCAAATGGGAAAGAATTTAGCTGTAAAAGGAGGTGAAAGTGGGTTTTGACAGTGTTGAAACCATACTTTACAATGGGAAAATACTTCTAATAAAAAGTTTTGGCTGTGTAATAGTCTCTTGAATCAATGCCTCAATGTGCCAGTAAAAGGTGTTGTTGGTCCTTGTAGAAATGCTCCACAGTCCCTCTGCAGAGTGAGCGTTTGGCTCTACCAAAAGAAGATCTGCTTTAACTTAAATGGCCAAGGATCTCTCAGGCATTTTCTCTGTCTCTCTTGCAGGTCAGCAGTACACAAAGGCGCTTGGCTCATCAGTGCCAAACAGGAGCTTTTCTTGTATCAAACACATTCAGGTATTGCACTGATCCAGCTCACTGCCTACACTATTTTTTGGCAGTCCCAGTGCGGTCTAACAAAATACCTCCCACTGTTGCTTCTCTCAAGGATGTAATCCTGTTGTGTCCTCATTTTGGGTGTGCCAATCCTCTGGTATGGGCTTGACTACACAAAAGCTGCAGCTCAAAAATTCCAGGAAGACCAGATTTATGTGTTAAGGCTGGGTGTGCTGCCATGGGCTATATCCTACATCCCCAGTGAGTTAGTGTTCCTCTCAGACAGGGAAGTATTTGAACAGTTTTGGACACCTGAGACAGCCAGAGAACAACTGTGAGGCATGCTCTGGGGTAATGTTACTTCGCTGTTGTTCCTTTCCCTGTCAGATCAGTTGTAGACTTGAAATGCTGCATTTAGAAAAACCTGTCCCCCTTAAATCACAGCCTATTTCGTAAGGTTGAGATTTTAGAAATGCAGACCTTAGAATGAGACAGATCCCACATCAGCTACAAGGAGGAGATGATGTTCAGCCGCTCCAAGAACTGAGTTCTGGATAAATGGTGAATGGCAGGTTACTGCACCATTAGTTTAAAAAAACATAATTAAGGTACATTCACAATAATCATCTCCCCATGACATTTCCAACTATACAGTAGACAGCAGACAATGAAATCCTAAGCACCTGCTCAGGATTGTGGCCGTGGGCAAAGCGTGTCCGAGCTTCATCATGGCTGTGTGGCAAACAGAGCAGAAGCAGGGGATCAGGGTCTGCAGAGCACTGGGCAGCCTTTGATCTTGGTCAGAGGTTGCATAAAGCTGTAAGATCACTTGGTTCACCTGTTCAGGTCCCCAGAAAGGTCCAATCAAGTTTTTGCCATTAAGTTGGCTGATATTAATATAATGAATGTACCAGTTCCTTATGGGCTATACCCAAGAAGCTTTGTTCAAGAGAATAACATAAGCATTATTTTTTGGGTTATTTTTTTTTTAGAACATAGCCAATATGTCTGCATTTTGTATCTTGTCTATAGCATACAACTTATTTCACCTATAAATTCAAATAAATTTTTAAAGGAGGGTAATTTTTTGTCAAATTTTATTTACAAATTGAGGCACAGTGAAATGAAATAACCCTGAATGGATCTGGATATTGGCAGAGCACCATCAAAAACAAGATCTGCCAGATCTGTCCAGTAGACAGTACTGTACTTAACTTTTACAACATTGAGTACTGTCAAGTTTAAATATCAGATAAATTAAGAAAAAAAAACCAGATCTAGACAAAATTGTCTCCTCTTTTCATTAGTCTTTGTTCAGAACTATACAGGTACAATTGGGTGGTTAAACTGGGACCTCTGAGTGCACAGTGAGTGAATGTCTTCAAAGACAAAAATAGATTTCCTGTGTGGAAGGGCATGACTAACAGAGAGAAAACCCCAACAGATTCTCATGGTCATGATGTGGAGCTCCTTCTGTTTGTTCCTGAAGCCTAAGGGACAATTGGAAAGTGTGGCAACATCTAAACTTGCAGGCTGAATTGAGAAGTGGGTAAGACAAGGTCAAAAGGATTAAACCAGTTTTAATTCCACCTTTTATGCAGGGTTCCTCAATACCACAGAATATACCAGTTTGCAAGCTGAGCAGGGCAGATGCAGCCACTGCTAAATAACAGTGTAAGCATTACAGCTTTTCTCGGGTCACGCGGCCAAGTTATCCATGTTGTTCATTCCTGGTGTAATCCCAGCGGCTGCCAAAAACCCTGTGAAGGATCAGCGAGATGCCCGTTTCATTCACAGGAGCCTGTTCCTGCTGGAAACCGTGCAAGCGCGCTGCTGGCTCTGACAGAAATAGGGCTGGGATTCACCTTTCCAACACTTGTTTTCAGATTCCCCTTTTCCTTCCTCTGCAGAAATAGCCTCGGTGTTCCCAGCTGGTGGGAGCCTTGGGGGAGGCACAGATCTCACTGTCACAGGGGATTTCTTTGAGGAGCCAGTGCAGGTCACTGCTGCAGGTAAGAGGAGAAATGTGTTAAATATTTGGTGTTTGTTGGTTTGGTCATTTTCAGTACAGCTGTCATGGCCCTGAACACAAAAGCCAACGGTTGTTCGTGCATACCAGCGTGGGAGTTGCGGAACTCGCCATCAGGAAGGTCCAGTTATTCTGACTGTGGGCATGAACCATTTTGCTTGCTTGGTAGTACAAGCCCAGGCTTTCAGCAAAGTGTTGACCCATGGAAGCAACGTGGTTTCACGCCACAGCTCAGATGTGTTTCCAGGTCTCACACAGAACATTTGTCTTCTTTTCTTGCTGCCAGGTATCCCCTGTAAAGTCAAGCACGTCTCTCCCAAGCAAATCAGATGCACCACTGAGCCTATTGGCAAGGGCAGGAGGCTTGGAGCACCCCAGCCAGGTACAGTATTCAAATAACTGAAGGTCCAAACAGGAAAACACCTGGAGAAGAGGGCAGAAATGGTTTGATGATGAATGCAATCAAGAAACAGGGCTTTCCAAAATGCTGTCTGCTTCAAGATTGAGCCACTTTCTCCTAGGTTTGATGGGAAGGAGGGCCACAACAAAGATATGAGGGCTGGAACATCTTGGCTGTGAGAAAAGGCTGAGAGATCTGGAGCTGTTCAACCTGGAGAAGAGAAGGCTGTGGGGAGACCTTATTGCAGCCTTTCAGTACCTGAAGGGGGCTTGTAAGAAAGATGGGGCCAAACTTTTTAGCAGGGCCTGTAGTGATAGGACAAGGGGTAATGGTTTTAAACTCGAAGAGGGGAGATGCAGACTAGACATAAGGAAGAGATTGTTTATGATGAGGGTGGTAAAACCCTGGAACAGGTTTCCTAGGGAGGTGGGAGATGCCCCATCCCTGGAAACATTCAAGGTCAGGTTGGCTGGGGCTCTGAGCAACCTGGTCTGGCTGAAGATGTACCTGCTCATTGCAGGGGGTTGGACTAGATGTCCTTTAGAGTTCCCTTCCAACCCAAATCTTTCTATAATTCTGTAGGAAGCAAAGGCAAAGTGGAGAGCTCAGCCCGTCGTTTGCAGATGGGTGATGGTGGGAGGAAGGTCAGCCTGGTGTGTTGGGCTGTGTAAAACGAGGGGAAAAAAAGTATGGGTAGTATTTAGAGGAAGGGTAGCTGAGCTGGAGGTACTGCAGAGGCTTCTGGAGACACTGCTTGGAAGGAGCACACCAGTAGGATATTATTGTGCATAAAATGAGGCTTAGCTCATTTTGACTGTGGGTCATCTCAATACCTTTTCCTGCAAGAGCAGACACGTGAGCTTGGTTAGATGCTGTGCGCTCTGCAGATTTTTGTTATTTCTGGTGGAGGATTTCAAGGCAGAACAAATTCCCTAAAGTGAGATCTCTGTTCTATATTGGACTGCAAAAAAAGACCCACAAACCGAGCAAATTCATTATTAAAATTTTCTGTTCTGGCCTGCCTCCTTACAGCACTGATTCTAGCATATGCTCTGGGATTTTTGTTGCCTGCTACTGAGAACACTTTTATTTTAACTTTCTAGGAAACAGAGGGCTTCTCTTTGAAGTCTGGGATGATGCCTCTGATCTGACAGAAGCAGGGCCTGGATATAGATGGCAGATTGTACCTAATGCCAGTTCCCCAGTAAGATTTCTGTCTGGGGCAAAGAAGTCCTTCAGGTACTCCACGATCTTAAACAGGAGATGAAGCTATGGCAATCACCTTTAGCAGTGTAAGGTGTAGCAGTAACACCTGACAGCTCTTTGTAGCAGAGCCTCACTGCATAGCTCCTATAAATCAAAGCAAACCCTCTGCTCCAAGGTCCTTTTGAAGCTCAAAATATGCAGTGAAGTGTTTTATTATTTTCCTCCTTTTTCTTTCACTCCGTATTTCTGTGCTACCTGGCTTAGATGAGCTGAAATACCACAAAAGAAATTGCTGAAGAGGTAGAAGGAGCTCCAGTTAGAGGCTGTCTTAGGCTGGAGCTCAGACCAGATGTGGAGGGCCAGATCCTCAGCTGATTTTGGCAGCTGCAGCACAGGTGGAGTTAATGGAAATAAACTGATTTTCCTCACGCTGTGAAAATAACTGAACCATGTTGGTGCCCATTGCCTCTTCAGATAGAGCCTTGGAAAGTTTTGCAATATGCATGAATGTTTTAATTTTTGCTATCACTTCTCTGTTTTTTCTTAGTTGATCTTTTATGTGACTTTGAGTCTTTTCCCGCCTGTTCAGGGTTAAGACTTCGCTTGAGAAGTGCATAAAAAGTGACCAACCACAAAGCCATACTTGTTTTCATGAAGCTGGTTTTATTTCATTTTTGAAAACTTCTATAAAACATAAATGATATTTAATATGAAAAAGGATAATTTTGAGCTTTCTTCATCTCTAAAATATCTGAGTTTGTTTTGTAATAACTTGGTCCCACACTTTTCTTGTTTCTCAGTGTATGTGTGAAGGTGAGGTGTGGGGCTGGGAGGGGTCTGCAGTAACTGTTTTGTATATTATTATGTTCTGCTTTTGCTTAGCTCAAGGCTTCGTGGATTTTTTGTGGCTCCTCAGACCAACAATTACACCTTCTGGATCCAGGCAGATGGTCAGGCATCTCTCTACTTAAGTTTGTCCCAAGATCCAGAACATAAGGTATTACTCTTGACAGACTAGAAATGAGATCAGGGTAGAAAATGGGCTTAATTAATATCATAAGAAGTGGGAATTTCCCCAAGGTGAATTGGCTTATTGGTCCTTATTATAAATCTGCTGCGGAGTGAAATCTGTATGATTATATTTAATGTTTGACATTGGCTCTATCAGCCGCTCAGCTCAAGAAAAATTCACTCTTGCAATCAGAGTCTTTTCCAGAAGACCTTTTTGTTAGTTCAGCACTTCACCATCACTAGCAATCTGTGCCAGGGGACCTGGAGGCTTGCTCTTTGACTTCCTCAGCTTACCTCCTTTTTTGCCTGTTGAAATTCTACCCTCTGAAAACATTAACCCTTCCCTTGGTGAAGCTGGGAGAATGCTATAAATGAAGGTGATCTCTTTCTCTGGGCTATTCTTAAGCCTAGTAATTGAACAGGACTAGAAGAAATATAAAGGTTGTGTTATCTATTTAACAAAAAGTAGCATTACTGGTCTTATTAAGGGTAACACACTACACGTCAGAAGGCTGTAGACACAGTCCTTTCTTTTGTATTTGGAGGACATGAAATGTAGAACTGAAGTCATCCATGAAAAGTTGCACTGGAAACTGGTGTTAGGGCTTGGGTCAGCCGTAAGATTTATCTTTACGGTATCGAACCCTAAACCAAAGCTTTTTGAGACGATGGCTTTTTTTCCACTATAATGGGAAGGAAAGTGTCAGCCATCAACATCCTGCTATCAGCTATAAGCCAAAGTCTGGTTTTTTTGAGCTGTGGTATTGGACAAAGTGTCTTCTGGGGCTGTAGAAATTTCTCTAACTGATTGATTTGGTTGGTCTGGACACAGGTGAGAATAGCTTCTCTCCCTGCTGGTAATTCAGAGTGGTCTGAGAACTGGGTGAAGAGCTGGAGTGAGCGTTGGCAGCCAAAATCCCAGAAATTTGAGCTAACTGCTGGCTCGAGGTACTACCTGGAAGCTCTGCATCACGGAAAGGCACCCAGCAACGGGATGAGAGTTGGAGTCCAGATACATAACACATGGCTGAATCCCCACGTGGTGAAAAACTACTACATCGAGAGGCACGAAATTCGAGCTCGTGCCTTGCATCTTCCAGAAGTGCAGGTCAGTGCTGCGTGCTTGACCCTGGGAGCTGGACTAGCCCTGACTCAGTTGACATGGATAGCAGCAAATCCTAATTATAAAGGCCTTGTCAGTGCTAGACATGAAAGTGTGTTCCCATCTTGTTTTCAGCCTGATGAGATAGCTGATGGGATTAGCATCGTGAGCTGAAGGTGTTCGTGGTTTTCACACACGTTGATGGGTGCATGTAAACCTTATGGTTGCATTTTAATCTGCTGATGTGTTAAAGGTATAAGTAATGCTGACTCCCTTCAGGTTTTATTTCACTCATTAATGCCTGACCTTGTTAACTAATGCTACTTAGTACAAGTTTAGGACAGTTTTTATTTCCCCTCCTTAGTGACAACAGATTCAGTGTGTGTTATCTGGTCAACCCTATATTGCAATTAGATAACAGAAACTTTTAGGTTAATGAAGTGCTCAGCAATGAGGGAAGATTTTCCTGTGGTTGAACAACACAGCTTCAGGTCAGGAGCTTTAGGGACCATCTGTGGCTGTCATCGTGTCTGCACAGGTCATATATCCCTTGTGCTCCCATTAATCTAAAAGAACAGGAGTCCAAGGTTTGTGTCAGGAGAGACCATGGAGGACAAGAGCAGTTTCAGAGCAGCTGAAGGGAATCTTGGTTTACAGAGGCTTGGGAAGGCAAAATGCTGGCTGTAAAATTCTTCTCAGTAGAAGATACCAGGTTTGAAGTCTGTGCATCTCATGAAGTTTGTATCTGTTTTCTTTTATTTATTTTCTTCTTTGCTTGACAGATGTTGACTGTGTCTGGTACAGGGTGTTTCAGTATCTCCTGGAATAACACACTGCGCAGAATGATCCCCACAAATGCTACGGCTCACCAGGTAGGTGTCATCAAACACAGACAGCCAGTCCTCTGCTGGGGTGTGATTGACGGAGCTCAGGTACTTGACAGCGGTTAAGCATTTGGCCCAGAAGCTGAGATAAATTTTACATGAGGTAGGGATGATTTTGGTTACAGTGAGTCTCTCATAGTGGGACTTTTTGGGGGGCGGACTCCCACATGTATTCTAAGCGTATCACAGCATATGATCTTGGCCTGTCATGTCTGCAGTGAAGTATGTGGTATCTTCAGATACTGGACCCTTGAACTTCTCCTCTAAGACAAAATGTGTTGTATCTGGCTCTTGCTTCAGGCAGGAACTCGGATCTGGCTTTTTCAAAATCCCATAGTTTCTTGAAGCAGTAGCTGGTCACTGTCGAAACTGCCCTGGGTGATAGCTCCATGACAGTCATTAGACATCCAGACAACACAGCTGGTGGAGCCCGGAGGGACATGCAGATGCCCAGGCTGTGACATAGCTCATGAAAGAAATCTACACCTTTCTGAGGAGGCTGCTAGACACCTAAAGGATGCCTCATACCCCCTGAAGTGTTTTAAATCTGGAAATTTATTCTCTGTGTTGAGCTGAATTTTGTGCTCTACTGTTTGTCTGCCTGCTCGGTCAGAGTTGCCTTGCCGCTGGTCCCTAGCTGATGGAATACATGGTGATGACTTGTGTGCTGAAGCTCTCTGCTGAAATGAGCCAGACACGGTTGTACTGTGACTGCTTTTCCCTTTCTTACTTTTCTAAAGGTGCAAACAGCAATAGAGGAACTTCTTTCAGTAAGATGTGAAATTGAGCCAACTTCTGCTAAAATCCTGTTCCGAGATGGCTTTGAGAAAGAAGGTAGTGATCTTCCACTACAAATAAACAATGTTTACTATTAGAGTTAATTCCCGTTTCTGAAATAAATGTAGTTTAAACTCTTAATAATAGTAAATTAACACTTTCAATGGGTTTAAATACATACATTTATGCTTCTCAGCTGCTCATTATTTGGAAGTATTGTGATGGGTGAGTTTATGGAACTAATATTAAAACCAATCTGATGAATGTAATAATGCGAGATTCTTTCTGTAATACATTGCATGACCCAGTCATATTGCAATACGCTTATCAAAGCAGGTGATACGTTTTGGTCATCAAAATATGTTAGGAGACAAAAAAAAAAAAGAATGTTCTGGGGCATGTGAAATTATTTGTGTTTCAATTGTCTGCCGGGGAAGCAAACCTGGTGTAGCCCATAGCTACAGCTCAGGATGTGGAAATGGCTGATTCCAACTCGATGCCTTCACTTTCAGTATTTCTTGAAGACTGAAAGGGAAACAGTGCAAATATCTGTGGTGTGCTTGACTGGTCAGGCAAGGTGTAAAACATCAATTGCTTTTGTAAAAAAAAATACAAAATTAATAATAGTTTCCTAACATGAAAGTATTGCACACATCGGAAAGAGACTATTTTATATATTTGAGAGTAATAATAATATCTTATGGCTATAAAGTTGATGATTGCCTAGAGATCTCATATCTTGTCCTCATATTGGGTACAGACAGAGAACAGGCCCCAGCCGGTAATATGTGTATCTGGGGATTGTTTCCTCCAAGCGGAGGAAAGTAATTAATTAACTTAATTGTGGAGGGAGGGAAGCTTTAGGCAAAAAAATGGAAATAGCAATTGAACATTCTTAATCTAATTATGTGATCCGAAATCTACAAGTCTGTCAACTGAAAAGAGGGAAAATCTCAAGCTAAAAGGCAATGATGGTGCAACAGTACAGTGGAAATAAAAATTTGATACATAACAGATGGAACAAAGGAGAAGTTGAATTTTCATTGATGAATGTAAAATGTAGAAAATATTAGAAGGCAGCAGAACAATGTTGAAATTGTGGTGAACAAATGCCAGAAAAGTCAAAGAACAGCCACATACATTCAGACCTAGGGCCCACCTAGCCTGGTGTCCTGTCTCCAGCAGAAACCAAAAAGGATGCCTATGGAAGAGTGAAAACTGGACGACTGTGTGTAATAATCCATTCTCTCAAAAAATGAAGTATTTTCAGTGTAATTAATTTCCTGAGTGTGATATGAGTGTTTTTTTTAATTTAATTGCCTTCAGTGGCTCTCCCCTCCTTGTACTTACATAGTCCCCCGTGAACACAAGCTAAACTACTGCATTCATAGTCTCTTCCAGTGAAGATTTCAACAGGTCCAATACCTGTTGTGCAAAGAACCACAACTACCTCCTATTAATTTTTTTTTTCCGAACTCTGCTATTAAATTCATTTGACAGGCTTTATTTCTCTTAGTGGAATAAAAGATGAGTTGTCAGTACGTAATGACAGAAGACAGCCTTTTAGGTACTAAGAAGAAAAGAAATCCTAGCAGGTTTTCAGCAGTGTGGTTGATAGACCAACAGAACAAACATCCCAAAGGGAAACAGGTATTTTCTGTTGCTTTATACATCAATTTCCAGCCTTGCCTGAGTGTTTTCTGGAAAGGAAGGGCAGATTTGGTCAAATATACTCTATATGGCTAAAAACAGTTTTATTTGCTGTTATGTTTTATGGTCAGAACAGTAAGCTAACGGTCCACCCTCCAGTCTTTCAGTACCCTTAATCTGTAGAACAATTGCCCTGCAGAACTTAACCTTTTATCTGGGCAGGAGAATACGTCAGAGTAGGACTGTTTGACAAATTTTGGATACCAAATTTCTGTATTTTCATGAATCTCTTGATCATACTCTTATTTTCTGAATAATTTTCAAGCCTCTTCTCCCCTCTTGTTTTTTTCTGTTAGATATGAAGCACATCATTACCACAGGACACATCGTCAGTGGAACAGAGCCTTTCTGTGGAAGGTTCAGTGTTCGCAGACCAAGTCATCTGGTGAAAACTTCCCCATCAACTCTACCAAAATATGATCTTACTGAATACACACATGTAAGTGGTTGCTCTTGATGAGTAGGTTGCACTGGAGACTGAGTACTCGGAGTCCAACCAAAAACATAAAATCATCTGGTCTCCTTAGACTTCCCCCAGACCCACAAAGGATCATGTCTTTGGACTGTGCTTGTGTACAGAGCAGAATGTCTTTTATTGACTGGGTTGGTAGTTTGAGATCCCTGAGACGTGGATATTGTTTAACACGTCTGGCTGCTCCCTGCTTCTGGGGATGCAGCCCTTGCTGAGGGAAATGAAAAGGTGAGATGGTGTTGGGGAAAAAATTGAAGATGCAGAGATGACCACTTCTTGCCAAAAGCAAAAAAACCCTTGTTATATGGGGGTCCACTCCTGCTCACTTTTCTTGGTTTCAACTATGTCACCTTTCTTTGCCACCTGGGGAAGGCAAATAGTTCGAGGTTGAAAGGAAGGAGGTAGGAGGGAAATCTCATCTCCAAAGCCTCTTGTAGTTCTTCCAGACTCCTTCCTGTTCCTCTTCACAGACTTCTTCCAGTTCTATTTCCCCACCTGACACCCATCCCAAACCTTGTACCCTGAAAATCTCGCAAACTCCTGAAACCTCACAAACATCCCCCTGTATTCTCATCCCTCCCAGATACCTGAAATGCTTGCTGGTGCTTCCCAGCTATGTTTTGCCGCAAAACTTTACTGAAGCCTAACGGATCTGTTTCAGGCTCTGTGGTGGCACACAGGTCACCGGGATGCCAGTGCACCATCTCCTCTAGGTATTACCTGGGGCCACAAAAATGATGAGAGGGCTGGAACACCTCTCCTGTGAGGAAAGGCTGAGAGAGTTGGCCTTGTTCAGCCTAGCAGAGGCTCTGGGGAGATCTTATTCGAGCCTACAAGTACTTAATGGAGGCCTACAGGAAAGATGGGGAGGGACTCTTTATCAGGGAGTGTAGTGATAGGATGAGTGGTAATGGTTTTAAACTGAAAGAGGGCAGATTTAGATTAGATATTGGAAGAAATTCTTTACTATGAGGGTAGTGAGGTGCTGGAACAGGTTGCCCAGAGAAGCTGTGGCTGCCCCCCACCGGCAGTGTTCAAGGCCACATTGGATGCCACTTTGAGCCACCTGGTCTAGTGAAATGTGTCCCTGCCCATGGCAGGGCTCTTGAAACGAGATGATCTTTAAGGTCCCTTCCAATCCAGATCATTCCAAGATTCTATGATTATTGCAGGCAATTTGGCCTTATGGAGTGGGCTTCATTGCTGACCTTGAACAACATGTTTCCCTACTAACGTTAAACGGGGATTGAAGCAGAATATATCTGCTGCAGACATTACTTATAAAGTACCTGTTTTATTTTGTGAAAGTTTTTTTCCCCATTTTTGCAGGTGTGTTTTGCACATAAAGGCCATATGAGCAGTATCCTTCATATCTCAGTGTCCTACACCAATGTCTCCTTACGTTCAGTGAAGAGGAACCTTACCTGCCTATGGGATTTCAATGAAACCGACTCTAAAAGGTATCCAGACACTTAGAGTTTCCAGAGATTACACTTTACATAGTAAGAAAGTGTACAAGGAAAACTGAGAGATGTTCTTATTTGTATAGGAACAAATTTTCAGTTGGGATAATCTGACACATGCTCAGTCCCTGCAGAGGAAATCCCGGAAAGTGCTTCCATTTTTTTGAGGATCTGAGGAGTAAATTTTCATGTTTCTTATTATATGTGCTGTCTCACCTTAGCAATGCACAGATGGAGATGGAGAGTTTGTTCTGTCTCTGGTAAACACACCAGCAGGTTTCTGAGGACATTAATTTCCCAGTTTCTTTAGCAAAAGTCAGTGGATTTTCTGCAGTGAGACAGAGATGAATTGATTCGCACCTCCCCCCACCCCCCCGGGAAATGCATGAGATCATTGGTACACAAAGTTCTGAAAATTGGTGTAGTCTTTGATTTTCTTTATTCACTTAGAATTACATGGGTTAAAAAAATACGGTATTAGATGTAAAACATAGGACAGACAGACTTAAAGAAATCAGGAGTGTCTGGAGAACTTTCGGAAGTGAAGTTGGCAGCCTGGGTATCTATAAGATTGTCTGAGGAGGGTGTGTGCATGCCTGGAAGGGGAAGAAGGGATTGAGATTAAATTACTACATAGAGGAGAGAGCTGGGACCCTTGAGCAATAGCCTGGTATTCCCAAGGGACCTGAGCTCTGGACTGACCTGTGCTGAGGTCACTGATTCTATCACAGTATTTTTGCCAAAAATACAGCAGCAGTAGTGATTCACACATCCCACGCTTGTGAGGCAAAGGAGGACACCTAAACAGAGATCTAAAGCCTTGTTTCTCCCTAGGAGGAACCCAACAGAGACATGTAGAGGGTGATTACAGGACAATGAGCAATTGTCTTGTGTATGAGTATATAACAGTAGTAATAACAGCAGTGCCTGATGTTACCTGGAAGCTTCACAAAGCATCTCAAAAGTTGGTTGTTGCCACTGCCTCACAGCAAAAGAGCTTACATAACCTTGCGGTCTTCCAGCTGGACATTTACCTGCACTGACCTCTGGAAGGGGTGTGTGAATCTCTCCACGCTTCTCCAGGACCTCCCTGCCAATTCCCCGGTGTTTGTGCATCAGATAGACTTGCTGAGCCCTGTGCTGCGAAAGGAAAACGCTGGGTCATTTTACCTTGATGAAGTCGTCATCACAGACAGAGCTGTGACTGGTAAAGGAATTTGATTCTTTTCTGTCAATGTTACCATCTTTCCAGGATAATCCATTAAAATCTTTAATGATTGGGCTGGTTAAAACTTTTTCAAAGGGAATGATGTATCACCACAGGCACAAAACTTATTTTGTTTTCTTGAATTTACATTGTTTTGTGAAAACAATCAAGAAGGAACTGCCAAGCATCAATATTCTTGGTTTATTTGAAAATGTGTTTCTACAAAAATAACTCTTGGATGGTCTTGCCCAGACAAAACCAAACAAAAAAACCAAAGCAGATCTGTCTCCAGCTATGAAATGAAAATAACCCAGACATAGTGACAGCTGTTCTCCTTGCTCTAATGAATGCTTGTGCTCTTTTGCTTTCAGTTTCTCAGAGGGATCCCAAACCACTTCAGCCAGGTGGGAGGATAGTTGAAGCTGTATCTGTGGTGGGGTCTTCTCCCTCTTACAATGTGTCCTGGATAGTGTCTGGCTGTGGTGCAAGTCTGCCTCTTCTCTCTCTAAGGTAGGAACAGTGAGTAGATAAACTTAATACCCTGTAATACCTCTTGCAGTTCACTCTGATGTGTCTGGAGCAGGTTGTCATCTAAGACAGGACATGAGAGACAGTGGGGGATGAGACTGAAGCTTGGCAATCCCTGTGCTTCCACTGCAGTCGTCTTCTCTAGGAATTTCAAATAGCCCATGTTCAGACTGTTCAGACTACTGAATCCTCCACAGACATCTGTACTCAATAGATGGGCTGCTGTTCTGAGTTAAGATACTTAATTTCACTCTCAGCACATGAGTGTTTTGAGCTTTGCTAACCATACAGGATCTTGAACATATGTTGTAGACATCTTAGTGAAGGTATCTGATTCTGCTACAAATCAGACCTTTTGGTTCTTGAATTTCCATTGTATGAGTGGGATTCAGTTGCTGGACTAGAGGTGCTTAAGATGTTTCAGCTAACCTGGGGTATGTAAGATATGCCTGGGCTATCAAGATATGATGTAGGACTAGACGGACATCTAGGCCCTTCTGGAAGAATGGATGGAGATCAGCCAGAGATGCCCTCAAACACCTTTAATGACACCGATTAACATGTTAGGCAATGGAAGTCCACCTTCTGTGTCCTTGTTTACTGAGGTGGTTTCTGTTCTGGAAGTCCCAACAGTGAAAGAGGAGGCAGAGCCATAGGCTGGCCAGATCAGAGTGCAACATTAAAGGGCTGTACTGGCAGAGAATAAGGCCTATAAAAGTTGGATTGCATCCAGTTGAGTCAGCAAGGTCCTGATGGGAATAGAGGCAGGCAAGGGAGAAGCTGAAATGATGCAGCCTCTTCTCCTCTGCAGCAGCCAGCTGTTAGCTCAGTTACCCCACCCAAAGTGACTTGCTCAGGCATTCACAGGAAACCTCCTTTCAAAAGAAGGTGAACTTCAGCCTGCTGTAACTTAGTTTGGTTTCTTACCTTGTGGCCTCTCCTCCTTCAAGCGAAAACAAAACAATGTGTCATTATTCTTGAGTGCTCTACAGACAGTTAGATTCTCCTTTAAGAGGTGGCCAAGATCTGAAGAAAATTAAGTCAGGCTCCCACAGCAGCCAAGTCCTTGCGTTACCTGGTGAAATCCAAGGCTGTGCCGAATTCGTCAGTCACCTGTTGGGGTTCAGAGACACAGTCCAAGTCAACACAAAGGAAAAGACTGAGGCAATCTGGTTTATATCTTAGTTTTCATAACAGGATAGCTGCTTGGCAGCAACTCAGATTATTGTCCTGCAAAGCCCAGGTCTAGAAGTCATTTGATAAAACACTTAAACCACAGTTCAGACCTAGCTCTTCTGTAGAGGTCAATTCAGCTAGCACAGCATAGCAGGATTTGACATGTGAAAGTCTCTCCTTGAAAAGCACATTTAGTTGTCAGTGTCAAATGTAGTATTTTGACATGAACCACCCATGGTGAAGGCAAGGATGAGAATACAGGGGGATGTTTGTGAGGTTTAGTATGCAGAAACAGAGGTGTGACTAACAGAAAGAAAGATTAAAGAAACTTTATCTGTTTAGCTTATAAAACAAGGATTAAGAGATGGACTGGTCACTGTACTTCTCACTGAGGGGGCGGAGGGGAATTGTTTGGCACAAGTGGACTTCATCTCGCAGAGGAAGATGTGAGAGAAACCAGTGTGTGATGTCAGGAAGACTGAAAAATCAGCACATGATGCGCTTTATTCTAATATGACTTGCTGCGGTTGGGACAGGAATATTAGCTAAAACCTGATGTACAGGCTGCACATCAGACAAGAAGGCTCAGTGGTCCTTTTGGTTTTGTATTCTTGGAATTTTCGCTGCAGAAGCCACGGCTGAGTCTTCAGCTGTTATCCAGACACTTAACCACAAGGTGGCATCATTGTCCTTTCTCTGAAAAAGGAGAATTCTAGTGGCAAAGGAGAAAATATTTTAAGTTTTAGAAACTGGGCTTTGGGTGAACTCTAGTATGAAATATCGCTATAATTCAGGGGTGGTAAGATTTTGATAGTCACGAGGAGACTGCAGATGAAGCAGGAAAGCTTTTTGCCTCTATGTTGTAGCTGCTGCCCAGGATGCATTAAGTCGGTCCTTTAAAAACCAGCAGTACTGGGACAGGCCTTGCGTGTTCTTGGTGCTGTGTGAAGAATTTCTTCTATTGTAATTAAGAAAGGTGGTTTTCTATCATTTTCTGTTGTGTGCATTGCCTACGTCATGTAGGTGTAAGTTGGGAATATTCAATTCTGCTTGAGCTCTGAATGTGTTTTCTTTAGGCCCTTCAAGGGTGTTGTTCCTGTGGGTATTCCTCTGCTGCTGGTGATAAGGGGGTGTCACAAGTGGGGGTCTTGACTGCTAATGTCTTCAGATAAACCCTCTCTGTCACACAGAGGTGCTCTACTTGGGGAGGGCTCTAAGGACTATGGCTACCTCTATGTCTCCACGGAGGATGTGAGAGTCAGCCTCACCATTCAGCGACTGCAAAAGTCATTCCCACCTATTGGAGGGACCTTCTGCATCCACTTGGCCAATAGGCTGATATCAGGTAAGAGAAGATACAAGTACAGGTCCTGGATTTCCTTTGCAGGAAGCCAAATGAAGAAGAGACAATACTGAACCTTGGAAATGGTGGCAGGATAAACCTGTTGTGATAGTTCCTAGATCTATGCATTCAATTTCCTTCAAGGCATGAGTCCAGGATTGTAGGCAGGGTAGTATTTCTAGATGTTATGTATGGGGTTGTTCCAAAATGCATATAGCTCCCGTGAAATATTTCTCTTGATGTTGAAGAACTTTGGATCAGATCCTGAATAGGGATTTTGAGTCCCAAGTTTTCATTATGCTCATGTTGCTCCAGCATGTGCATTTCTGGTCTTCTTGTACGAAAAGACCCTTGCAGGTAACCAAGAAATTCAGTCTTCTAGAATCACTGGGATTTATAATCAGTTTTCATATACCACAAAAGCTTTTGTACATAGAATTTCTTGGCTTGAATTAGTCACTCTTTAGATGTGTTAGGTTTTCTTGTGTTTGACTTAAATAATCAAAAAGGCTTAGCATGATAGTAAGCAAGTCAATCTGAGCAAGGCCAATGGTAAAGTTCTTGACTGAGGAATTGGTGACTCATTTATAAAGTTAAATAATATATCAGGAAAATGCAGCCTTACAGTATTTGTGATTCAACCTTTTTGTCTGTGTTGTCACTTAAGATTTTCCTACAATGGCTGAAGGCTGTCTGAATAGTGCTCTGCTTTAAACATAATCTTTTAAAAACATACTCCATTCTTCTTGCCCTGTTCCCAGGTCTAGTGCTTTCCCCTCTTTCTTATGAATTGGTTCAGAGAGATTTATTTTATCTGCAGCTTTGAATGGCTACGGGTATTTACGTCAAAAGAAATAAAACATCATTTGCACTTATTTGAGATTGGACTCTACAAAGTCTTCTTGAGAGGCTGACTCCCCCCATACCCCTCTCATCTAGGAAATTTCTGACCTTTCTGTTTTGAAGAAATATGATTTGCACGCTGAAATTTCATGTCTTCCAAAAATGTACGTTGCATGTAATTAAAAGTATTGCTTAGACAAAATTTCTGATGGTCCCATCTGGAGAGATACTTCTAGGTTTTGGAAGCTATTAAATAGTGCAGATCTTCTGGCATTTGGGACCCAGTAAATTTCCCTCTGATTTTGGCAGTTACAGACCTTTGAACGAAATATCTTTCTTTTCTAGGAGCAGGTAGATGTGCTCTACTAGGGATGAGGTTATCCACTTTTTTTCTATGTCTTTTTCAGATGTTTCAGTGCACATCTCCTCCCACCATCTCCGCAAGCTTTTGCAAGACAACTTAGATAACTCCACAGCCCCGTACTTCAACACCAGTGATTTCATCGTAACCAAACACTCAAACTCTTGCTATGAAAGCATCTGGATACTGACTTGGAAAACAAAAACTGGGGACTTGCCTAATGTTATCAATGTACAGTAGTTTATTTTACTAACACCCACTTTGAACACCATTCAATGTCTTTGGCCTTGGCTGATTCATTCTCCCAGTGTTTGTTTTCACACAGACCCATGTGGGACTTAATCTCAGTGTTTTTCTATTAGGCATAGCAGTTTAAGCAAATTCCAGATTAGATAATTAAAAAAACAATTGCAGTTACAGAAGGAGAAGTTACAGCATCAAAGTCTGTGCTTCAAAATGAGAAGGCTGGAATGTAATTTCTGTGCTTTGTTGCATTTCTGCAGAACAAAAGGACTGCTATACTGAAGTGAAAGCTATTATAATCACATTAATATTTCAGTACAGTAACTGAAGCTCAGGTTTGTGGCATTATTTATGGGCCAAGAAGATATTTTTCTGAGAACTATCTGTATGGGTTCATCTCTGGTTCTCGTAAGTCTCAGATGAAGGTTCAGTTCACACTCTCCCATCCCAAGATTTATTATTTACGTTTTGTTTCAAGTACAAGGATCTTTTTAGGATAAGGACTCAGACTGAGCTGCTTTCTTCCCCAAAAAGAAAAACTATTTCTTTGTGTATCCAACTTCTAAAAGTGTAAAATTATCTTTGACGTGATGAGTTCTCTTGCTCAAGACATTGGCTTGGATGGTGAGAAAAACTTGAGCTGCATCTTCAGCTGTAGCACAGGCCCTTGTTCCATGCAAAGTCCAGTCTTTGAGAAGCGGAAGTTCAAAGCTCTTTCCATGCCTAATTCCAAAAGATGTTACCGAGTATTAGAAGTCTATTTGCGAATCCAGAACCTCTGCCTCAGTTTCTTACCTGAAAGATGAGGAAGGGAAAAAGAAGGTCTTGTGAAGTCTTGGATAAGCAAGATTTAAACCTGGAAATAGGAGGCATGGAAGAAGCTTGAGAAGAGGTTTCCAGGAGTTATTTGTTGCCTTGTGAAGACTCTATATGAACCCTGGAGGAACAGTTTTAATTTAAAATCACAGGACAGAAAAGGACGAGAAACTTAAATTCTTTGTTTTTCCCTAGGTCTCTGCTGAAAACCTCACTGGTCTGAAGCCAACCGTTTCTAGCCGTGTGGTTTATGATGGAGGTGTGTTTATTGGGCCGATATTTGGGGACATGCTTGCTACTTTCAATAAAGAAACACAGGTGAGATATGTTGTCACACTTCCTTTTGATTCACCTGGGTTGTGTAGAGCCAGGAGTCTCACAGGTGTTCAGGCACCTTCTTCTGCCACTGAAGCCTTTCAGAAATCTCCTGTTCTGTGTTTTGCCAAAAATCAGTCAGATTCTGAGCCAGTCGGATTATGAGCCAGCAGTGTGCCCTGGCTGCCAAGAAAGCCAGTGGGATCCTGGGGTGCATCAAGAAGAGTGTGGCCAGCAGGTCGAGGGAGGTTCTACTTCCCCTCTACACTGCCCTAGTGAGGCCTCATCTGGAGTACTGTGTCCAGTTCTGGGCTCCCCAGCTCAAGAAAGACGAGGAGCTACTGGAGAGAGTCCAGCGGACGGCTGCAAGGATGGTGAGGGGACAGGAACATCTCTCCTACAAGAAGAGGCTAAGGGAGCTGGGCTTGTTCAGCCTGAAGAAGACACGGCTGAAAGGGGACCTAATATATACTTACAAATATCTGCAGGGTGGGTGTCAGGAGGATGGGGCCAAGCTCTTTTCAGTAGTGCCCAGCGACAGGACAAGGAGCAATGGGCACAAACTGAAGCATGGGAAGTTCCGTCTGAAAATGAGGAAGAACTTCTTCCCTCTGAGGGTGACGGAGCCCTGGAACAGGCTGCCAGGGAGGTTGTGGAGTCTCCTTCTCTGGAGATATTCAAGACCCGCCTGGATAAGGTCCTCTACAGCCTACTGTAGGTGACCCTGCTTTGGCAGGGGTGTTGGACTAGATGACCCACAGAGGTCCTTTCCAATCCCTACCATTCTGTGATTCTGATCCCTGGTTTGTGGAGTAGGACTTTCCTCCAAGAGCTATTACAGGTGGATAGAATGGTCATCATGATTGAGGGAAGACAATTTACTTCTTTTGAGGCTGTGGCCAAGGGCTGACCTTGTATCTGGACTCCCACTCTTGCTGGGTCCTATTGTGCTGGCCGCCAGGCTTGGCGATGACACTCTACTCATCTGCAGTGCTCCAGTTTTTATGCTGATGGGCAAAATGAATGAGAAGGTGGCTGTGGTACAGATCCGTGAATGAGGCAAGTCCCTCAGCCTCTGTGGATCTCAATTCTTCATGTGTGAAAAGTGAGCAAGGAGGGCTTCCTGGCTAAATGAGTCTGCTGCGTGGGAATACGTGTTGCTAACGCTCCTCTCAGATGTTGCAGAGCAGTGTGCATTGTTGGCTTTACTTCCAATGAAAACTGGGCACTGTAGTGATAACAGGTGATGATGGATATGCTCGAAGCCCAGCTGTGCAGCACTTTGGGCTAGGTCACCCTGCTTTTGGTGACCCTGTTCCCCAAACATAAGGACTGCCCTGCTTGTAGTGGCTCAACCACCTGCAATATCTCTGCTGTCTGTGGTGCACACATACCCTCAAACTGACCAAATGAAACAAGAACTGCAGCAGCAGTCTCATTTCCTCTTTGTTTTTGAAGCTTTATTCGGGTGTGCTGCTAGCAACAAGTGTAAAAATGTCTTTTTAATTATTGTGCTTCTATTCAATCTCTATTCAAGCAGAGTACTTTGCAACTCTGTGCTCCTTGCATTTCTTGGAGACAGTCTGCTTCTGCTTTTTGCAGGCATTGGTGTACCCTCTTGGCAGACCCTGGGAGACAGATGAAGAGGGGCTCTCTTATGCGCTGTGCTTTGCCAGTTGACTCTTCTGAGATATCAAGATCTGAGAAGAGATATCTCTTGCTAGATATCAAGGTCACAGCCTAGCTTTCTTGTTTCAGCATGAACAAGGGGAAAAACAAAAAATTGAAGGCTGCATGCTGAAAAGGCACATTCTGGGATTCATTCTTGTTAGTCTTACAGGGTGTTTTAAACATAATAAACTTGTTCCCAAGTCAGAGTGGGGAGAACTGGAGTGTATGGCAAGCAAGGTCTTCAATGGATGACTAGAAGAACAGGAGTCGGGAGGAGCTGTGGGTCCCAGCAAGATGGGAGACACGGTCCTGCAGACTCTGAGAAAGGCTGGCCATATAGCTTCCAAAACTGTTCTCTGCTTTGCTGATTGAGCCGTAGCAAGCTTTGCATTTGAATTTGTAATGAGACTGCAGCAGGATAAACAGCTGTCTGGTGGTGCTCTGTGCTGGTGCAGTCAGAGTGCTCTCGGTAGCTCAATGTGGCTACCAGAAACACTCTGCAGGTCTACCAGGTAGATGTGGCACTAAGAAACACCTCTGCTCCCTTCTCAGCTTTAGGGTAATCTTCTCCTCTGTCTCCAGGTGGTCGTGGTGGTCAATGATGTCCTTGCAAACTGTTCTGGTTCGTGCTCGTTCCAATTCATCCAGGAATTGACACCCTTAGTCAGTGATGTGGAGTATTCATCAGGTAATGGAGCTCTGTGTCTGAACCAAGCGGCAGAAACACTGCTCCGTGAAAAAGATCTGCCAGACACTGCTAATTTTGTGTGTGTGTGTGTATTCTTTCAGAGATTTCTGATTTTATGGAAACTGCACCTTCTAGCAGGGCACTTCTGATCAGATCGTCTTAAAATATGTAACAGAAATGTTTTTTACATCGAGAAGAAGATGGTAGAGGAATAAAGGGGAGATAAACAGTGATAAGCTTGAAAGTGGAAGGTGGCTCTTGGCTTGAGTTCTTTTTACTTTTTTTTCTTAAATTCTTGTTAGTGATTGAACCGGGATAGACAGAAATAGGCATTATGAGGGACAATGAGAGATCATGGGTGGTGTACTTTTTTAGGATGTCCTGATGAAGATGGTAAACTCTTTTAACTGTTGGTTGAAAGTAAATCCTTGGTATTGCAACACCTAAATTAATGAGTCATCTTGTTGATTATATTCCTTCAGATGATGGGTCCCAGGCCACAGTAGTTATCAGGGGAGCTGGCTTCACTGAAGAGAGGCCAGCTGTGCAGGTAGAGGTGAACAACATGACCTGCCACATCATAACATTGAATCAAACCAAAGTGGTTTGCCAGGTGGAGAGGCTGCCAGTTGGAGTCTACCAGGTGACACTACTGGTGAGACCTTATGGCTTTGCACTCAATGGAAGCACAGGAGAAGACATCTTCCTACGAGTTGATCCAAAGCTGCTAGCTATTGAACCTCCTACAGCTTCAGAGATCGGTAGGTCTGAATGCTACACCAGCTCTAAGGGGACATCTGCTTTCTGCTTCTTGCTTTTCACAAAGTGTTTCAATTTCTTCTGTACTTTGACTACCAAGGTTTTAATCTGACAAAAAAGATGGAATATGGCTGGACACATTGTGTGCACCTCAAGGCAGTGGGGCAAGTTTCTTACAAAGAGTAACAAACTTTGCTTGGTTCTTTGTGGAGTCAATCAGTTTTCTGACTAGTTTTGTTTCAGAATTCTAAGTTCAAGTGCAGGTATATTTATTCCAACAACCCAGAAAGCTATCACTGTTTCATGGCTATTTTTCCCATACCTATTTGACACATAGCTTTGTAGTACTTGGATTCATCTGGCCTAATTGTGAGATGGCTAAACTTTGGTTCATCTCAGTCCATTTGAACTGAATTAATATTCTGAGTGATAAAATGGAAAACACATCCTTGTTTAGACGATACATAAACAAGAAACCTAGGGAATCTCAAACCAAACTGAAGCTCCTTCCATTTCCATTACCCCTCCTCTACTTGAAATGGAAGAGGATATATTCCATCCCTGAAGACAAGAGCTTAAAAGACTTTCCACAGGACTCTGGGGCCAAAGGACTTGTATGTGACACAGATGAGAGGACTTCAGCTGGAAGTTCCAGCAAGGTGCCTAGCCAACTGTAGCTAAGCCAAACCAAAGGCTGTAAAAAGCCACCCTGCTTCTTTTGGTAGAGGGATGAGTTTCCCCAGCCCAGTGAGAAATGTGGAGAACACTCATGACACCTGGATTGTGCAGTAAGGACCAATGATCTCAGAGTAAGACTTGTTTTCAAGCAGCTAGGCATGCATCTAGAAAGAATATGACCCAGGTCAACTCTGACAGCAAAAGTCCTCCTGATATTTTCTGGAAACCTCTTAGTTTCATTATTGAGGCACTTTGAGTTCGTGCTAACAAACATCACTCAGAGCAGGAGTACTGGAATAGGTGCAGCACAAAGCTAACTCAGCCACGTGGCTTGGAGAACTAATTGTGCTATGCTTGGCCACGCTGGAGCAGGCAGAGGAAGGGAATGGTGGTCTGTGAACCTCTCTGTGCATGAGCCATGGGATGGTCTTGGGAGAATGTAGGGTTCCTAAGACGAAAAGCAAGAAGTTATGGCTGGAGTGTATGGCAAGAATAATATTCTAACCTCCCCCCCCCC
>Ga0065711_1001128_pt1 | contig 47828 bp, 16 predicted proteins | sample Hoacrofraction12_FD_59098 | JGI IMG/M metagenome (GOLD analysis project Ga0065711, IMG submission 59098) | Hoatzin crop microbial communities from Cojedes, Venezuela - Epithelial fraction 12 v2 (version 2) | ecosystem: Host-associated > Birds > Digestive system > Esophagus > Crop | place... | reverse complement strand
AGGACCTTGTCCAGGTGGGTCTTGAATATCTCCAGAGAAGGAGACTCCACAACCTCCCTGGGCAGCCTGTTCCAGTGCTCCATCACCCTCAGAGTGAAGAAGTTCTTCCTCATGTTCAGACAGAACTTCCTGTGCTTCAGTTTGTGCCTGTTGCCCCTTGTCCTGTCACTGGGCACCACTGAAAAGAATCTGGCCCCATCCTCCTGACACCCACCCTTCAGATATTTGTAAGCATTTATAAGGTCCCCTCTCAGCCTTCTCCAGACTGAACAAGCCCAGCTCCCTCCGCCTTTCCTCACAGGAGAAGTGCTCCAGTCCCCTCATCATCCTCGTAGCCCTCCACTGGACTGTTACCATTGCAATAAGGAGATCTGAAATTAGTCTCATTTACTAGCTTAATTGGAGTTATTCTTGGTTTACAGACTGGATAGCATAGGTATTATCAGAATCTAGCTTGTGTTTTTGTTTTAACTACAAGGAAAAGAATTTTTCTAAATCCTTGAGAGGAAAGGAGTGCACGTAGGATAGCCTCAAAGAGGGCACAATGGTGTCCCACTTTTTTAGTGTACAAAACCAGAACACAGCTGGCTTTTCCACATACCTATACTTCATAGGAGTGATTCCTACCCCAGCCATCTTCAGGTTCCTCAGTTTGTCAGTCAGTGTGAGATGCTAATTTAAGGCCTTTAGCTTGAACGAGATGAAGCTTCATTCATCTCACTAGACTGAATGCTGACCCATTGTTCATCAGAAATGTCTCCATGGTGTAACACAGTTGACAAAGACTGTGTGGTAGCCAGGGACAAAATGTCAAACTCTTCCTCCCTGTCTGTACCACTGAAGCAGGGCATACAGTTACCTTGGGAGTACTAGATTGACAAGGGATGGCGATTCCTGCAGAGGATGGTTTTAGTTTCAGACACGCCAAACTGCCCTCCGGAGCTGTCTGTTGGTCTCTTTCAGCTCTTGCAGGGAAACCAAAGCTACTCAGCTGTGGGGTGGAAGATATGAGAGTCTAAAGTGAAGTGGGATGTATCTGACTAAAGTGTTTGTGAGTGCTGTAGTCTGGCCTTGGGCAGATCAGGCAAACTCAAAGGCAGGCCACATTTTTAGGCACTGCTTTCAAAACCTGCCTTTTCAAATTAAAGATTCCATCTAGCAAGATGAATAACAGTATTTTGCTGAAATAATTACCAGCCAACAGACAGAAAAGAAATCATGTAGGCAAGAAAAACAAAGGCAGCAGCACAGGTAAAAAAGCATGCTTCTGCAAAAAGCCAGCAGTGAACAATACTCATTGCATAGCTTTTCTGTCTCTGCTGTTAGAGATGAGTAAATGGAGGCGTCTGAGGCGTTCCCAAGTTTACAATGTCAGCTCATTTGTGTTACCACACCCGCTGTAACAAAACCAGCACACCTTTATCTCTAAAATGTAGGCTTATCTCTAGTAACCTCTCTTATTTCTGTGCCTTTTGAAATTACAAATAATCGTTTTCGTTCCCAAAGCAACGTGCTCTTCTGCCGTGTTTGTGCATGTATGTGTATCTAACAGCGCTGACTTATTTCAGCTGTGGTCTTCTGATCTCTCTGGTTTTGTTGCTGTAGTCAAACATATATCCCATACGGTTTAGTTCAGCAAAACCGCTCCTAGCTGACCTGAAATGTTTTCTTACCATTCTAATGCATGTAACCACAGCCCTGAAAAGGCTACCTCTTACAAGTCTGTTAATATCAGTACAGCAACTGTGTGCCTTTTCTTGGAGATATAAGCTTGTCTGCAAAACTATGAGAACCAGATTAAGGAATGTAAAAAAAAAAATCAAACGTTTAGATACAGAAAAAACCCTGGAAAATTAATCTGAAAATCTGTAACTCTTTCATGAACCATTAAAAGGAAGTTTTTGGTTAATGTTAATAGTTGTATTTTTATATGATTACAGGACAATCATATTTTGTTGTCAAATCAAGTCCTTCAGAAAAATCATGTAAATGGGAATAATAGAACTCTTTTTCTCCTTTAAAAAGTTCTGAGCAGGAGAAATGGAAAGAAATGTGACATGGAGTATCTTATTACATTAATTTAAGAGCACAATTAATAGTTTGAGTTCCAGGAATTTGGAGAGTAAGTAAATGACTCTATAATCTATTCATGCTAGTATTTTCATTGAACCAATTAAAATGTGGCAAAGATTGGGATTAGACAAAGCAGGACACTGCTCTCCAGTATCTGCATTGGAACGGATTGTGCAAAAGGCAGGAAGTTACCCAGCAATGACTGAAGTCGCTGTGGTGCATAACCTAGTGTGTCCTGTACAGTTGGACGTACTGCTACATTTTGTAAGACGTGAGATAAAATAGACAAAGGTCATATTTTCTTTAGACAGGTAAAAGCATTTACCTGCCTAGTCTCTCTGTTTCAGTGTAAAACATCAGGACTCCGTGCAGCTTACGCTGCCATATGGAAAATTACTTGTTTCTGCTTGTCTGTTCCTTAGGGGGCATCGTTTCTTTGTGTTTACCTGTAGATACTCCAGTTTTCTTGTATGTGATCTTTTGATAGTGCTGCTTCACATATGTTTTCTAGAGTATATTTATTATTGAATTCAGAGAGCACCTGACGTGCAACCCATCTGGAAATCTTAGAATCATAAATCTAAGCTTTCCTTCTTCCTACTCCATTTCAAATGGGTTTGCTGCATCTTTCTTTAATCAGACGTTCAAAAGCGTATTTGTATGACTGCACACACATGTATGTGTATATGTATATTGATACTGTAAGTTGGCAAAAACAAAGACTCTCTAAAACTCGTCTGGGAATTTTAGAAAGCAAGCATTCTTTGTTACAGCGCCAGATGCAGAGGGGTGTTTCCTCCTAGCGTGCACACCACGTATCGAAGCAGGCATTCCTTTATTCAGTTTCTCATCAAAGAAGTTTCAGCCCGTGGGGCAGTCGCACGCAGCCAACCGGTTACATCATTCACGTAACACTAGGTCAGCATTTTCACACTGCGCGTGTTCAGTGAGTAGGGGTCTGGGGGTCCTTCCCCCAGGGGGTAGGATTTTTAGTACTATAATGTATTATAATGAAGGATAGGTTACTTTTGGACACTACTTTTCAGCCAGAACCGGCCAAAACTAGCCAAGCGCTAACAAGCAGTCTTCTCAGTGTGTTCTTACCTCCTTCAAGGACAGCTCCCTTGGTTTAAAGGCTCCTTTTATTCATCTTCTTGGCAGCTTGAAGGCAAAGGTTTCGAACACATTCCTAAATCTTATCCTAAATAAGCAACAGAGTCCTGCTGTTCTAACTATACTAAGGCCTTTATGGTAACAATATGTATATGTATATTCAGAAAACTACAGAGCACTGGCAAATGACAGGCTATTTTGCTGTAGTTAATATATACTCAGAAAAGATGCTTTGAACTTTTCTAGCAGAACAAACACACAATTGTGGGAAAGTGTGGACAACATTTAATGGATTGTTGTGCTTGACTTCATGCCTTGGATGTCTAGGTATCCACCTGAGCATCTGTATTAATGGCTTTTCTGAAATTATTTATCTATTTACAGTTCAATTTAAGGTAACAAAGCAAAGTAGTATTAAATTATAATTAATACTTCTCATAAGTAGTTAGATTGTTGAAGCACTCTGTATTATCCTACTGCTAGAAGTGATCAGCTTTACATGAGATGCAGTAACAGTGTACTGTGCAAGAGAAAATAAAATACTGTCACTGAAGCCATTTCATTTTGTGTTGGAAAAAAATATTGCTCGCCTGGTTGGTTGTTTGCTTACTGTGTCTCAGCTGATGTGCAGAAACTTCAGCTGAGGAAGATGTGCTAGCTGGATCATTTGTATTGAGAGAAGTGTATCACGAACATACTTATGGATATATCCAGAAGTAGAATAGCCAGACAATTTGAGGGTAGCCTTTTTTAAAGGCAGCGTTTTTAAGCTACAGCTGGTGCAGATTAGGAAGCTACTGCCTCCTTCCACTGACTACCAGGCAATCCCACCCTATCCTACAGCGGCATGTTACCAGTCCATGTGATCTGCCAGGGTAAATGAACTCTGTGTAGAAAAGCAGCAAAGCAATCCCGTTCTGTCAGAATTATTCAGATAAAAATACTAATAACATATATTCTTTACATTAAACTAGACCATTTTAATAGAACAGAGAGTCAGGGAGTCTCTACCTACATGTCAGGTAAAGGTGGTAAAATCTCCATAGGAGATCAGCTACCACTGGAACAATAATTCTCTCTGTGTCATCTGACACCAACAGACTTTGCAAAGTATATTTTAACAGCAGCTTTGAGGCGAGACACTTCAGAGTTTGACTTCAACTGAGCGGCTGAGGAGCTTAAATCCTGAAATAACTTTGGGGACCTGGGTCAGTATTGCTAAAATACTTACCTAACAGAGCACCTATGCAGCAGACTGAAGAACAGATTCCTTACCTCAGCCCTGTAGTCACCCACAGTCCATTCATTGTGGGTGAATTGTTCTAGACTTCTGCATACTAGATGAGGCCAAACCCTATGGCATTAGGAGGACCATCAGTTTCTGTTTAAACTGATAATAGAATATTTAGTATTTTGAAAAGCAGGTAACTAAACTTATGTGTGCTGCTGAAACAAGTTTTACATTTCAGATCCAGTGTCATATATATTATATTTCAGCTTTATCATTTCTAGTCAGTTTATATACTGGATATAGTAGAACAAGTGAATTATTTACCTAAAAAAACCTAAGCAATTGAGGTAAGTTTAATAGTTATTCTGATTGTCATTGTTCATGGAGTATAAGAATACTACGCACTGTTAGTAATAAGTTTTCAAATCATATAATCTAAAATATGCTTCTGCTGCAGGTCATGGGATAACAGCAGTAAAGGAAAAAGCAGGAACTACCCTAGGAATTCATAACACAAGTTCAGCATCTTCGGAAACAGCAGAGCCTCCTGCAGCTGAAACACCTGTTATACGTAGGTTCAAGTTTACTGAAATGGGACAAAACTCTTTGGCACTGCCAAATTAGTCCAGTTTACAAAATTTTATGATTTTGATCACATAATCCAGTTTACTGTAATTTGTGACTTGAAAGTATGCTGTAGCTTGCTTTTTTTTCTTTTGTTAGAAGCAGAAGATTCTCTGGTCCAAAGCGCTTCTGAGAATATTCCTTCTCCTTCATCTGGATCTCGTGGCATGTTGTCGGCTATCACTAATGCTGTACAGAGCACAGTGAGTCATTTCAGCTGGCCTCTCTTGATTTTTAGGTGCAACTTCTCTGTAGGTCACATTTAACAGGGAGAGTTTATTGAATTGTAGGTCTTTGTTAAAACAGTTCTGTTGTGAGTCTGTTTATACTCTCTTCCACAGCAAAATAACTACATCACAGAATCACAGAATGGTAGGGGTATCAAATTTAAAAAAAAAAAAAGTCAAACACAACTAAGTCAGTTACTACTTTGACTCCAGTTTCAGTGAAAAACGTGGTCTAAACTAACTGTATAGAATTCTGCAAATTCTTGGGAAATCTGTTTTATAGTTGTGGTACCATTATCTAATTCATTTTTTGCAGTTAAGTCCTTCCAGAGCAACTATGATCAGATTTCTTAGCATTTTTGAGGGCAGATAAAATAAGAAAATACTCCATTTGCTTATTTTAAGGCTTTTCCTGAACTTTGTCCCTGGCCCTTACCTCACGTCTCTATCTAGTTCCTCATTTCATATTAGCATTCCCAGAAGGCAGTATGATTGCAGACTCAGTGAGGCAAAATCTTTTGTCCTTGGTTCCTTGCTATTACACTCTCCATATATTGTGTGTGTTGTACTTCGTCGTTTTCCTTTTTCCTGCGTCTGTGGGACTAACTCCCCACTGAGCATGTTTTATGAAGCGGCAATTCTTTTTTAGCGCATATCCAGTTCACTCCAAGTGCCTCATCACTCTAGCAGCAAAGATTTTGGGAGCAGAGGGAGATTCCTGTAGACTGTTCCTCATACTGTTGCTACGGAGTCTGGAGCATCATAGGGCACGTGAGAGCTGGACACCAGTAAGATTACCTGAGCATTGTGTAAGATTTTCAAATAAGAGAAATGTGCTCTTATGTAAACCTAGAGAGGCTACTGTGCCACAGTGACGAATGTCACCAGACAAAAAGAATAACAAGGTCTCAGTAAGTTGCCTGTAGTGCTGTTTGAGACTTTGGTAGGGTTTTCCATTATATGTCGGGTTACATTAGCATGTGAGTACCTGACAGATGCATAACCCAGACTGAAATGGAAATCTTTAGCCACTGATAGTTCTCCTCGGTGTACATGAAAAATTGTGAGTGAGGGCTAATGCTAATATAAAGGCACAGGAAAAACAGCTGTATTTTGATAGACAGTTCCACAGCCATCACAAGTGTCAAAATTTTAGAAGTCAGTTAGGTAAGGCAGGGTCCTGCAGTTCATGATGGACTTTGGCTCCATATTATTCATATGTTCCCATGGACTAGATGCCACTTCACATGAAATTAAAGTGGTATTATTAATCTTTTTTTTTTTTTGGCAGTAGGTGTTACATATCCTCCAGTGTGAGTCTTTAAATTTACTGGAAATATTTGTATAGTTCATTTTTTTTCTTTTTGAAAATATAGTCAGAACAAAGCGACATAATTTTATAAATGTATTGATCCTACTTTTAGTTGAAGCACAGACAATCTAGGGACCTGAATGTTCAAAGAAGGTGTCGGCAAAAGCAATACTCTTTACACTTCCTATTAGTATGAAGTGGAAAGAAAATAACCACATTGCATTATTTTATACAGGGGAAAAGTGTATTATCTGGAGGCTTAGATGCTTTGGAATTTATTGGGAAGACAACCATGAATGTCCTTGCGGAAAGTGATCCTGGATTTAAGAGAACCAAAACACTGATGGCAAGAACAGTTTCTCTATCTCAGGTTGGATTTATTTAAATATAGCTCTGTCAATGCAGTTTCAGATTCTCCTTCCAGAATTTCAGATGCCTGAGGGAGAGGCTGTATTTATTGCAGTAGATATTGGCTCAGCTTATGGAAATAAATATTGCGCTTTATATTTGCTCCACTTTCTTTTTCTTTGCAGAACCACAAAAGATAATGTAAAATCAACTTTTCTGCATAAGCACATGTACAGTAGGTGAATTTAATAAGATAGTATATGTGGTGATGAATCATTACATTCTGGAGACAGAATCACATTGTTAGTATTTTTGTAACAGCTATAGTAGATATCTTCCAGCACAAATATCACTATACTACTTTCCTTGGAAATGAGTAATACTGGAATATGACATATGCTTCATTAGGAATTAAAGCTTTGAAAAGTTACATCTTAATATCTATCTAAACAGTCATGACTCATATGTTTAAAAGTTCAGAGATACAAAAGAACAGAAGAATACATGCTGTCAGTACAAAGAGATTTTAGTTCTCCAGGTACTGAGAGGAGGGAGGTTGTGGAAATCAATAGGCACTGAAAAAAATTCAATTTCACTACATGTTTACTTCCTTGAAGAGAGGAGTAAGGTGTTTTAATGAGATGTTTCATCTTTAGTGTTGGTCATTGTGAGTGTAAACAGACTGATACTGTTGTAGTAGGCCAAAAGCAAGCAACTCTTGTTAAGGCCCACAGGGTTAAAATGAGCTTTTGATGATACCTTGCTAAACAATATGCATGAATTCACACATAAAATCATAGGCAGAAAGTGGCATAAATCAGTTCTCATGGGTTGCGTAACACAGTGCTTCGTTTTCAGTGATTTGTACATAAAGCTTTGTGAGTGATCTTTTGAAGGTGGAGACTGAAAAATCTGCCATCGTAGAAATTTTGAATGATGTAATAGTGTACGTGGCGAGAGTTCACCTGTATTCAGAGGCTTATATGTGCCTTAAGATGCAGTTCAGATGTATTTACCAGCTTTACTGTAGCAAATTCATATGAGAGGTCATTCCTTCCTGGGAACAGAAGGAAGGAAAAGAAGATCCTATTCTATACACTGTTGTATCCTTCTTATACACTAGCAGAAGTGTATAAGAGGGTCACTCCAAATATCAGCAAGTACATGGGGTATAGTTCTGCCCCACCTTTGGTAGAAGTCATATGTTATTAGGCCAATCTCTTTTGTCAGTCGTGCTCTCACATAAGACTGACTTTAGTATCTGCTAAAAATATTTTATAGGAAATATTTATGTAGGTGCATTATTTATACAAGTAGGTTGGTAGGTCCTGAAAATAATCTTCTTCCCATTCTGTGGTCTGTGGAATGTATTGCATGACTCTTTAAGGCTGTGTATGAATTAGTCCTTTTTATTTTTCTTTCATTGTAATTGTTGGCTAAATTTATTATAGGGTATCCATAGCTGACATTGCTTTTGAGAGCATAGGCAAGATTATTTGTTTGTTCATTGTTTTTTCACAAGAGATGGTTAGCAATTACGTTTGGGAAAACCACACTTAGAATACTACTTGAATATTTTATTAGAGAAGTTTATCAAAAAAGAAGTTAGACATTTCAGCTCTAAAATTTCAGCTCTGCAGGTGTGATATAGTGCTGAGTTTTACTACTACTTCCTAGACAAGCAGAAGCAGAAAGTAATAAAATCTGTCATACCTACAGTACTACCAATAAAACAACAGAAATTATGTATATTTTTGCAGCTGTTGCGAGAAGCTAAAGAAAAAGAGAAACAGAGGCGGGCCCAGCAAGTTACAGTTGAAAGGACAGCACATTATGGACTACTTTTTGATGAGTTCCAAGGTTTGTCTCATCTTGAAGCTCTGGAAATCCTGTCAAATGAAAGTGAAGCCCAGGTACAGTACGCAGACAGCATAAATCAAAATGGTTGGTAAAAAAATCGTTCTTTACATTAGTTTCGCTCTGCAGGTGGATGTGAAATGAACAGTAAGTTTTTCAACAACTTCAGAGAAAGCTGGATTGGTTCCACGGGCCAGTCCTGCGCTTCAGGAAATCAATCTCAGTATACATAAAATTTAACTCCAAGATTAACTCAAAACAAACAACTTCACAACTGATAGTTATTTTTGTTAGGACCATATATCAGCTTGTGATACTGTGCAGATGTCTCTTCAGAACTTGCAGGGAGGTTGATGTCTTTTGGTTTTGTGTCAGGCACTGATACTCACGTTCAGGAATTCCAGACCTACTACACGTAGAGGCTAGTGAATTAAAATAAATTCCAGATTACTTCTTCAATTCCTAAGTCTTCTTTATTGTGTTGGGTTTTAAACTTACATAAAACTACCCCAAGATACCGTTACTGGCAGTATAAAAATGCTGTATGTCTCTTTGAGAACACGCTAAAGTTACTAAGACCTGTATGACAAATATATTTTCGAATTTCAGCTGTTAGTAGATCTCTGACAGTAGATTAATAGAACTTTTTTAGATTCCCAGCAGTGGTATTTTGTACTGAAACAGTTTTCTGAATAAATTCCTTAAAATACATGTTTTCTTCTTTTTTGTTTTAGTAATTAGCACTCCTTGCCCTGTGGGTTATTTTTAATAAAAAATAACCAACTTATTTTTTGAAATGTTTTATTTGCTGTCACAAATAAAATAGGCTTATTTTAATAACAGCTATGTACATACTGTCCATGTTGGTTTTGTTCTTTGCACTTACATCTAAATGCAAAATTATAAATGCAAACCTACATGTAAGGGTTGAGGGCCTGCTTTTTTGGGGAAAAGAAAAGAAACCCACAAAACAGGAAAGAGTTAAACAGAAAACAAGCTCAGGTTAATTGCATGTGTCAACACTATTTTTCTTCTACTGGTAAATGTCACAGAGTAAGGAAGACTTGTGCAGGTTGTTACCATGGAGTTTCTGATGTGCCTCATGTTACATCCAAGATAACCCCTGCTTCAAAGCCCGACTCACACCAACAGGATTGAATGCAACTGTGGGTCAACAAGTCCATTTCCCTGATATGTATTCCAAAAGACTCACAGAACATCGTCCAGTTACCATACACAGACACACACACAAAATACAGTACTATAAGCTTGAGACCTGTACTAAACAGACCAAAAGCGACACTCTGATGGGCCACAGGAGGAGGGCAAGAGAGACTGAAGGGATTGCCAATATCCTATGTCCTTCTAATAACAGGGATTAAAAAATATTTTAAAGTTTTTATTTTAAAGGTTTCCATTAAAAAAAGGTCCCAGTTAATCCTGTGAAATTGACAGTGCTATAAAGAGGGCCAAAAAGCCGTAGGTAGTCCTTCGCAACCCAAGTTGGGTCTCCCAACTTTGTCTTGCATTTAACCCTGAGCATATGAGCTGGATACATCAAAGAGGAACAAAAGAAAATAATGTCTTTTTCCAGTCTCTCTCTGAGCCAATCTGCACATCTATCAAGCAAACTTAAAAAAAACCAACCTTGAAACAAACCTAAAAGTGAAATTTTGTTTCACATGGAGAGAAGGCATTTCTCTTGGCTTCCATTGGCAGAGGGTGCGATCGTGGGATTAACACCGCATAACTGTAGTGCAAGCAAACAGTGATTCAAAGAATCCGTTTTCATCCCTTGTAGCCTTGCCACTCTAGTAGATATGCAGGGACCTGCAGATACCCGAGACAGCCAGACATCTGTCAATATGTTCTTCAGAACAGGTAGATTGGTAGGCTGTCAATAATTTTGGTTGCGTTTTGAAGGAGGGGAAACAGACTTCTGTTTCTAACTCCTCCCATGAGTGCTCAGAGTAAGGGTGACCTGCTGTCTGCATCCAAGCAATCCCAAAATGCTTATTACAGTTTGCAATCAAACCATGGTTTTATAATTCAAAACAAATGTTCTGGCAGAAGGTAGAGACCAGCAAGGCTGGTGTAATTTTTGTGATACTCAACAAATTTTGTTGGTGAGAACTTAAAAATGTGTCTACATAAATTGGAAAGTTAGAGACAAGATTTGTGCATAATGGCAGTTTCCATTTCTTAGCCTATTTCAGTATCGGGCTAAAAATCAGCAATTTAAGAAAAAAAGGCTCCATTTTGTTTAAGAACTCCTTTTGTCGTTTCTTTTACAGATTCAGTCATATTTAGCAACACTTGATGGAGAGCAGTTGGAGACTGTGAAAAATGATTTAATTGCTATAAAGGAGATTTTTGTTCCAAAGGAATCTGAGGATGAAGTGGTACAGGCACAGAAAGGTAGTGATACAGAGATTTAACCATATGAATAATTGCTACTTCTGCATATAGCAATTAAAAAAATTACAACCCAGGCTATAATTTCTGACATCCTGATACTCTTCATAAGCAAGTCACTAAAATTAATACTCTGAAAGTTCTGGCAGCTGATCAATGCTTAGTTTTGAATTTAAATTGTAGTTGAAGTGTGAGGTAGAGAATATAAGGTAAGAAAATATTGTATTACTTTATTATAATGGTTAGTGAAAGCAAAACAAAAATAAGAACCTTTTAATAACCTTGAATAGTAAGAACCTTTTGGATAACAGTTTTTCTTACAGAATCTGTTTATGAAATTGTGAAATCTGAAAGTTTCAGAGTGTTTAGCAATGCTTTTCTGTTTAGCAGCCTCATCCTTACTTTGCACCCTCCCTTGCTAGGTAGGGAAGAAATTAGAGTGTAGTAAAGGGACTTAAGAACCCTGAACTTTTTGAAGGAGAGTTGCTTTGAAACATGGTAGCAAAGCTGTTTTCTACATATTGCTTGGCAAGAGGTGGCATGTGGAGTGTGAGAAAGAAGTAGCAGAAGCATGCCATGACTATGACATGATGCAAAGCATCAAAGAGAATGGGACCAGCAGGGCAGTCCATAGATCAGCTCACAGAAGTTACAGTAAAACAGGTGGGCCCTTTGGTTAGGGGGAAAAGAAGTGTCTTAAACAGGTCGGGAATTTTGGCATTCACCGGAACAGGCTGGGAACAGAGGGATAAGAAGTTAGCTTAAAGCCACCATAGTTCATGTCTCCAGGCCTGTGAGATCCATACCAAACCTCTTCGAGCTAATAGAAACAATACCTTTGACTTGACTGAGGACTGGCTCATGCCATTGAACATCGTATTGTTGTGTTTCAGAAACACAGAAACATAAAAAGATATTTATTCCATATCCTCTTGATCTTCTCAGGGGTGCTTTGCCCATAAAAAAACCTACATTTTGCAAGATGAGGAGGTATGATTTGTTTAGCCTTAAGAAAAGTTAGAAAAATTGTGTTAACATCCACATCTTCTAACTGGAAAGTCTTTTCTGTTCAGACTGCTCTTTCTAGCAGTGCTTACTCAGTGTGCCGGATGTCTCTCACAGGGAGCTTATTGTTTTCTCTCGGGGGGACAGCGAGTGTTCAGTGTAGTCTTAGTATGGTAGAGTTTTGTGCTGGTTTTTTCCCTTGTTACTTTTTTAAAAAGTGGGTTTGTGAGAAACAGAATTCTATCAAGAAAGTGTATTACCTGCTGAAGAGTGAGGATTCCTGAGATGTCTGTTGCTCCTTAATTTCTGTGGGAAATGGTTCCTTGCTTTGAAACCAGCCCCCAGGAAAAGCTCTGCTTCTTGCACAAATTGATGTTTTCTCTGTTGGTCAGAAGTTCTGTTTTTTCAGTGAAGCACAGCTGCTGACCACGCTCCTTGAAACATTAACTGGCCTTGCAAATAGTCTGGGAACAAGGCAATATGCACCTTAAAAAAAAAGAAAAAAAAAGATAAAATCAGAGTGTGCTGGAGGTTTTCCCCTGCAAAAGCAAATCAGTCAGCAGTGAAACATACCCTTCTCTCTGTGACAGCGGAAGTAATAACCACACATATGTTCTCTCCACCTCACAGCTGAATGGGTGTTACTTCAGGCTGCAGTTCAAAATTACTCATGTCCTTTAGTGCAGTCAGGCTCAAGATTTATGAGTATTTGAACTGTAGATGAATTTCATGTATTAGTATTAAGTTGGATAAATTCTGGTTCCACTGGAGGACACCAAAGGAATAGGAAGGTTAGCCACTTCTCAAAGTAGCTTTCTGTTAGGGCTGAGCTGACAATTCTGTGGTCAGGCTGCTAGCCTGGGACAAGTGGACTTCTTTCTTCAGCCTCACCTGTAATTCATAGTACACACAACACTGCATTGTGATTGGTCTTAACACTGTATAGTGCTTTGACACATCTCCTCTAGACAGTGTCCTAGTCTGGGTACCCTTCACAGAAACATGTTATCTTCATTAAAAGCTTAGCAGAGTGAGTGAAGGCTTCTTAAGATCCTCCTGAGTCTAGGAAAATCAATATTTTTCCTGAATTTGTTAATGCTCAGGACCTTATGTGTTTTTATGAAGTGCAGCAAATGCATAAAACCTTGTAAAACTTAAAGAATTCCGTTAATAGGCCCTTACATGACAGTTGTCTGCCATTTTAGATAAAAACAATATCTAGCACCTTTACATATAGTGTTGTATGTGGTTTGCATGTCTGTTTGTCCTGATGGAGCACAGTTTTATTAAGCAGTTTAGTGCTTCATTCAGACTTTGGTTTGTCAATCTTTGCATAATTTTAATTGGATTCCAGTGACCTTCTGTTGACTGCGCTTAGAGTTCTGGTCATATTTCACAAGTAAGTTTATCTTTCCAGAGAGCACAACTGATTTTTTAGGATCTAGGTTTGAGTTGTTTGGTTTTATTTTTAAACTGGAATGTTTGACCTGAAATGACGTGTTGGGACCTTAAGCATATTTCTGTGGCATAATTAATGTTTACACTAAGAAAATGGTCTGTGTTTAATGTTAGCAAAAATTTTAAACATAATCTGGCATCCAGCATAGTTAAAAGGCAGTAAAGTTTAACAACAGGTTGGCTGATCAGGATTAAATGCAGCTCATGTCTTGCTGTGAAGAGAATGCTTCATTCTAGTTTGTGCTCTTAGCTCAAGCTGTTTAATACAATTAAGGTCCTGTTAAGCACATTAATAGGTTTTACACTTACAAAATCAAGTCAGTAAGCCATACACTCTTTTAATAGTGTATTTTTTATGACAGAATTATGTATTTTTACTTAAGCTAACTAATCTAGCAAGAGATAGCAGACTACGTTAAATTCTGTGGAGGAATTTTGAGTTTTAATACTGCATGCTAAACAGTTTAAAACTAAAAGTAACTTGCCTTCAGTAAGATATTAATTTGTATTTCCTAGCTCAGTAAAACTTGTGTCTTTTTCCTTTATGCAAAGAAGCCACCCCCTTACAAAAGATAGAGATTAACTAATAGTGTTTGAAAACGTTAAATATTATCTAGCCACTGAGCAGTGTTGGAAAACAAGTTAATTACCACTTATTGCTAATTTGTTACCACTGTCTTGTCATCAAAGTCGTGTTATTTATGTGGTGTCATTTGTCAGTGCTGTATATATTCAGAAAAAAAAAAAAGAGTAGCTGGGAGGAAAGCCAGTACTTTGTGTTCAAGTGTTTGAAAAGGGTATCCATTTGTCTTATGTAAACTCTGAGGATCCCTTCTTATCCTAGACTCAGGAGCTCAGTCAGAGATGTTAGTGCTGCTTTTAGTTTCTATCGTAAAGACTTTCAGTCCTACACATGGAGAAATTACTGCAGTGATCTTTGAAGGAATGTTTTGTGAAGGATTGGGGCTAGGCTGTGTTCTTGGCAACTTTGAAACTGGAATTGTGGGGGTTTTGTGTCTTTGCTTAACAGTCAGATAGATGAAAAATCAATATGAAAAGAAATAAAAGGAAAATATATTTTCTGACACATTTAGGAGATAGCCAAATGCATACCCTTCTCTCTAATGTTTCCTCTCACTTTGATTATGCAACCCTTTAATGTTCAGCTTCTTTTCCTTTCAGTTCTATATGAAATAATGAGAGGAGACTATCTGAAAAAAATAACTTTACCTACATATTAAAAGCCATTAACACCAAAAATTTCATATTTGAGTTTAAGGGAGATAGTTACCAAAGTGAGTATTGAATTGAATATACCAGTTATCAACAATTTTGGTAATATTGCATTGATCCAGTTAACTGCTTATCAGTTTTCAGAAAGCTGCAGTTTATAAAACAATTTAGCGTTGTTTTAAGAACAAGTGAATTCAGTGTGTCCCAGAGGTGCTGTATTGCAAAAGCTGAAAATCCCATTGCCAAAATTTACTGATAAGGGCAGCAATGAAATGAACTCTGTGCATCTCCTTGGCCTGCCAGAATACATTCCTCTTGGCTTGTTCCCCAGGTGTTGAGAGGAAAGCTCAGTCTCTTGGTCATTGCAGGTGAAGAGGTCTTTGTGCCAAATACTAATTTTATAGCACCAAAGATGGGCACTTTCTTTACAAACAAGAGTGAGACGTCCTTTGCTCTAGGACATTAAAATCTGAGTGTCAGATTCCACCATGTTTCCACATGTTCCAAGGCACTGTGGACTGTAAACACATCTACCAAAATCCGCAAATGCATTGGAGAGTAATGGCCCTGTGCTTTTAAGCCCAATACTGAAGATTTGCATAAAAGTCGAAAAACTGTCCTTTAGTAATAAATGAACGACAAAGTGGGAATACAGCAAGACATGAAATTTGTTTTTGAAGTAGTTGGACTTTTATGAGGCTCAGTATGGGGACTTTAACCCTTTAGTATCATGAGGCTAAAAAACCTGGGTTTGGTGTATTTCCCCCCAGGAAAGGTTAACAAAGATTCCAAACTCAGTAAGTGCAGATGAGCAGAACCAACCAAAACACCAACTTTTAGGAGCTTAGAGCACATTAGAATATGGCAACTGCAAGTAGTCAAAGGAACATATATAGCAAAGGTAAAGTTTGAATACTAGTGATATTTATCTTTGCTCATAAATCTTTTGAAATGTAAGTGCCGATTCTTTAAGGCTCATTACTCCAAAGCAGAACAGAAAACATTCTTCATTTAAGCAAAGCTCAATCTTTAAAATATAAAGAAAACACACCTCTTAGCTGTGGTTTGCAGACAGAGCAATAGAGAACATGTTCTCCAGTATGTTTCCTCTGGAACTTACTTGTGTCTGGCCCTGCTGCAGTTTTTATTCCTTGACTTGAAAGAAGAGATTAGTATCTCTTCTTCTTTGGTTATTTTGTGGATCATGGGTTATTTTTGTGGGTGTCTGTCTCTTTTCACATGTAGCAAGTGATAGGACGAGAGGAAACGGCCTCAAGTTGCACCAGGGGAGGTTTAGATTGGATGTTAGGAAAAACTTCACCAAAAGGGTTGTCAAGCATTGGAACAGGCTGCCCAGGGGAAGTGGTTCAGTCTCCATCCCTGGAGGTATTTAAAAGATGTGTAGATGTGGTGCTTAGGGACGTGCTTTAGTGGTGGGCTTGGCAGTGTTAGGTTAACAGTTGGACTCAATGATCTTAGAGGTCTTTTCCAACCTACGTGATTCTGTGATTCTGTGTATTTTTGTCTGATAACTAGGGATCATGCAGCTTCTTCTCCTCTTGCTTTTGTGAAACTTAGTGGAATTTAGAATGTGGTGGAAAGAGTAGTCAAAGTGTCAGGCTAGCACATGTGGTTGTACAGGTATCTCTGTTGCTTTTTGTCTTCTTTCTTTGAGCGTACACACGCACCCACACACACCCTTCTGTTGTGTCACTGTCACTGGTTTTCAAGTGCTAGAGTGCTTGGGGAAATTATTTGACTGGATATATTTGATTGTGTAAAATATTATAGTGATAACACCCTAACAAAAACTGTCTTCTTTCTTCTTGCAGCAGATATGGGAGAAGAGTTTGTCAGCGTGTTTACTGAACTGCTGTTTGAATTGCACGTTGCTGCTACTCCTGACAAACTTAATAAGGTTAGCGCCGGTTAGTGAGCTGCCCTCTGTTTCGTGGACAAAGACAAAGAGGAAGGGCTTTCTTCTGAAATCTGACACAGAGCAATACCTATCTCTGTTCAGACAGTTCAGAAAGCAAAGTACAGGAGGGTGGGACTAAAATGGTGACGACAGAAAAGCCTTCGTAGGAGAAGTGAGATTAGTAAGGCAGTACAGTTGCAATGACTCGCTAGCACAGTGGGCCGTGTTAGAAAGCCTTGAACCAGGGACGTCTCAGCAGAACAGACTTCATGAACACAGAAGATTTGGTCTTCATACTGGGAACAAAGTTCAGATTCAGAATTATTTTTCTTGCTCATCTTGTTTATTCTTTTGAGGGATTCCTCCAGACCTTCTCAGCTAGAAGCAGAGTCTTGAATTTATCTCGTCTACCTTCAGTCGTCTAAAAGTTAGATGGCTAGAAGCTAGTCGCATCGCTAGCCGCATTTTCACTGTTGGCCCCTTTAAAGGTGATGCACCTGCTGATCTTGGGCTCAGATGTTGATCTCTATAGCTACATAGGTAGACTAGCTTAGGTGTAGGTCCTAAGATATTTTAATTTGACTTCACGTTAAGAAAGAGAAATCATAAATTTCCTACTAACCATAACAGTAATCTGAAGTTGTATACAACTTGAAGGCTTTTCCACTTTGATCTATTTTCATGCATGGGAAGGCAGCTGAAGATACAGTGATTTTCTATTTATTTTTCTTTTAAGAATTTAGGACCTCTGTCTTACATCTCCCAATTTTTTTTCTTTTTTTTTTATATCAACTTCGTATTTTTTATTTGGGAAAATTATTTCCGTATAAATTCCTTTGAAAGATATCTCATAAAGCTGAAATATTAGTAACTTTGGTATTAACATCAACTCTATGTGTTGGTTAAGAATATCATACCTGTACAGGAATTATCCCTGGCTGATCCATCTTTATGCAATCAGAAATGCTTCTCACTGCAGTTCTTTAAACATACACTTAACTAAATGCAACACAGAGGCTTGATATGTTTAAACTTCTGAATGTAAACAGGAAGTTATTTAATGTATTGTTAATTATTATTCAGGAACATGATTTGATATTCCCTATTTGAACTGGACTTTGGGGTTGGGTTCTTTGTTTGGCAGGCTAGGAAAAAAGCTCATGAGTGGCTGGAAGAAGCCAGTTTTTCCACCCCAGCAGACATAGAAGAGAAGCTAAAAGAAATATCTGGAGAACCTGGTGAAGAAAAGACTGAAAAAGAAGATAAAATTGACAATGATAAACCAGAAGCAGATAAAAACAAAACTGTGGAGGTAAAATAGCTTTTGGAGGAGAAGTTTCATGAAGCAAATTGTCATTCTTTCTTTGATAAGATTACTTCTTTATCTTAGTGTGTAGGGTTTATACGTTGTCCATATTTTTCAAACTCATGGAAGTATTAAGAAATATTAATACGTAGCTATTCACCATAGACCCAATACGAAACTAACTTACATAAGTATTTTTACTGTTAGTCTGTGTCTGTCGCATTGTTTTTATTTTTCTATATGTTTTTGTGTGTATGCATGGCTATACAGGACATACAGTGAGCTGAGGGATTCTGTGGTGTAATGTCGATGGCGCATTGAAAGTCAGATCTCAACGTTCCTTGGCATCTCTTTCTCCCAGTGACAAAACATCGAAAAAAAATTTCAAACTTTATTAATAGTACTAGGTAGAATTTTTTATCGTTGCTGATAAAACATACTTTTTGGGGGGAGCGTTATCCATTTCTACTCTGAAGATTCATCTGAGGGATGACTCAATACTTTTGGCTCCGTATAAAAGTAATTACGACTTATTCCAGAGTTAAAGAATTTTTTTAGGGCTAGGTTTAAAAGTGCTATGTTAGAAAATCCAAGAGCCTGACCTAGTTCCCATCCAAATAAACGATAGACCTGTTCTTACTAATTTTTTGGGATAAGTATAAGGTCTGTATTTTATAATCTGTGGATATTTCATTTTCCAGTATTGTTTATGAGGATGACATTATGGCTGATATTACTTCACTAAGTATGTGGTGGTATTTCCAGTTGGGACGGGGAGTGGTCCTATGTTTCAAATTGTTTTATGTGTGTATATCTATATGTGTATTTCTCAGTGTTGTTACTATTGATGATACTATTCCCTGTTTCCAATTTAAGGAAATCTACATGCGGTCCATTGAAAGTCTGGCTGAGGTAACTGCTCGGTGTATTGAACAGCTTCATAAAGTAGCAGAATTAATTCTACATGGACAGGAAGTAGAAAAAACAGCTCAAGATCAAGCAAAAGTACTGACAAGGTGAGTATTAAGTAATTCATATATGAACATTTGACATTTGCTTAAATGCATGAAGTTCTGTGCAGCTTTTGGCACTTGAAGGCACTGTAAGTTCATGAATCAACAAACCGCACTGGCTTTAGGGGTCCCAGTGCTAGATTTTCTCATGTAATCAAGTTACGTAGGCTGCCTGTCATTTTTTGACATGGCTAACGTATGTGTTTACAAAAACATGACCTGTTCTCAGGCCAGAAGTTATTTCTGCTCCAGCAAGTGAATGTACATGCTAATTTGGGTTGCATTTCCTGTTCCCTCTGTAAAAGTTACTGTGCTAGCATGTACAGAATTGGCTTTTAAAGTGCATAATGTAGTCATTATCTGCCAATAGAGCCTCATTATCTAGTGTTTTATCTGCCAAAAATATACAAAATCAATCTGTAGTTCTAAACAGTAAGACCACATTTGTCAGTAACTTCGTAGTAAACCACGACAAAACATACATAGATTCAGGAAGCCAGTTTATCTACTGGGACTCAAAATTCAGATCTAACGCTCTCTGTAGTAATCGATTCTACTGATTTCAGTGGGTTTTGACGTTAAGATGTCTTAAGCACATGAGTCCTAAGTAAGTAAAGTCTTTAAGCAAGTGTTTAAGAATGCTAGTAGCAATAGCAAAGTCCACAGGAACACTTCAGTCTAGAACAAAGTACTTGAAGAAGTATTTTTTAGAATTAGAGCTAAGGTGTGGTGCACCTTGCAAGATGAGGTTCTATATGATGCCCTTGTGAAAGTTTAGCAAAACGGTGAAAGACCTACAAAAAAAACTAGGTCTCCTTGTTGTCTTGTATTTTAACCACAAGGATACTCCCTCTTTTAGTACAGAGCAGATGTTTTATTGCTTAGACAGGAAACTTCTCACTGTTCTCATTAAAGTTTGGTTTATGTCCAACAGTATTTCTGGGAGTTGTGTTGCTGCAATCATCAGAAAAACAACAGTTTCTAGGAGTTTAGAATTTTTAAAACTGAAACATTGCCCTATGGAAAAAGGCTGGTGTTTGAGCCAACATGGCATCATTTTGCTGCTGTGGTCAGCAATGGATTTTTCAGTGGAGGAATATAAAAACTGTATCAGGAACAAAGTGTACCCCAAAATATTTTAAAAATTAGAAGCGAAATTGCCTTAAGAACATTATTGGCTTCTGAGATGAAGTTGTTGCCTGGGACAGTCATAGGGGTTTTATCCATTGACAGGACAAGGATGTATTTTTATATTTGTCTCTCTTTTTTAAACCAGTTTAACAAGTGCCATGTGCAATGAAGTTTCATCTTTATCAAAGAAGTTTTCGGATTCTTTAACAGCAGCTGGGGTAAGATAACCACATTTTCTGTGGTGTTTGGGCTTTTTTTTAACATAGTTCACTTCTTAAAACAGAAGTTATTACCCGAGTCTGGTGGCTTTATAAGAGGTACCAGCAAAGAAGGCACTTCTTTCCTCAGATCAAGAGCACAGAGCAGTTTTACAGTGGATTCCCTGTTGCAGAGAAAGTTTATAAGCCTTGATAGAGTGCAGTGTGTCCCTTGCCTTCTAAAATCTCTCTTTCTGGACACCATTTCCCATTTCACCACTCTGCATTTCTTATCTTCTCATACTGAAAGGGCCCCTCATTTGAAGTCCCACAAGTAGATGATATTTTCTTCTACTCAGCCTATCCCTTTTGAATGCATGTGTGTAACAGTCATTAGCAGATAACATTTCCAGTACCTTAAGATGGTTTCACAAGCTGTATTCTTAGCCTTTGCTAAATCCCCTGGCCTAGGGCCGCTGTGTTTTCAAAAGGTTTAAGCGATTAGCAAATCTGTTTGGTCATCCATTTGAAAAAAAAAATCACTGCGTCTTCTATCTCAAGATATTCCATTTAGGAACATCCATTTATCTGTGAACATCTTTGCTGGAAAAAGTATTCTGCCTCAAGGTGTTTCAAAGATGACTGACATCTGAGTATTCTAGCAGGATCCAGAGGGAAAAATTGTGCTGTTGCTGAAATTGTTCTGTAAACGTCAGGGAAGAACGAGCTCTAGCTCTCCTGATGCTCCGTGAAAAAATGAATGTACATCAAAGGAAATTTTCCCAGTTCTCCCATGAGCTCTTCCAGCACATCTCTAAGGAAGTTCCTTCAGAGTTATTTGTAGAGAACATGATTAATTGGGTTGCTTTTGTTCTAAATATTTTACATTCCTTCCCATTACTCTGGGAGAAACTGCTTATTTTGCACTTTGGGATTGTGTTAGCATATCTGTGTGTGACTCTTGCAATAAATACATGCACAGAGATATAAAAATAAATTGCACATGAAATATTAAGCTGGCCCAATTCAGAAAATGGAAAACTAGAGCTTTCATCGGCATTGCACTAGGTTTGCTCTTACCAGCTCTGTACTCAATTTTTAGGACCAGATTGTTTTTGTGGACAATTGTGTGGACACACAAGAAATTGAGCGCAAAGACACTTCCACCTCCAAAATACTCTCTAGAAGATAGTTTCAGTAGGGCAGTCTGGTGATCTTTATGTGCTGTCCCATCCCTGTAAGCTTTTGGAGGACGATGTGGGCCTTTTGCTTACCATGATCAGTAGGAAAGTAAGGAGCACCTGTCACATGGGACTGTAGTAAACCTACATCTTCCTGCAGGTCCCAGTGGTTCAACTTCCTCCTTAACCTGCCAACAGCACCCAGTTTCACAAACACATTCCAGTATCCTGCAGCATGCGTTAACTCGTGGGAAACTGAGAAGTGCCTTAGGACAGAAAATACTGGTTTTTTCAAACATAATGCTATCCCTATAGTTGTATCTGTATGATTCAGACATTACCTGCAGTGCTGGCTGTACACATGGTCTATAATGTCGGCAATGGTGCTGAGTGAGCAGTAATGCAGAAGTAAGAAATAACAGCTTTGCTTGCTGCACAAGATTTCTTTAAAATTTTAAGTTATTGATTCATATGATCGATAGTATTTAATTGATACTGTTGTCTGTCTGTTTCAGTTTATTGACAATCAACTAAACAGTGCACTTTGTAATGGATTTTTTAGTAACTGACAGTAAAGCTGCTCTTCTTTTCTCTAACTGTCTTCCCTTTGTTCTGCCATCTTTCTCCAAACTAAAATTAAGGTGTTTCATGTTTTTTTTTAATCTGTAATACAAAAGCTACAGGGTTGTAAGTGGAAACCCTTCAGTTGAATTAATCAGTCTTGTGTTTCCTTTGCTCTACTGAAGTCCACCATTTGGTATTGAAAGAAAGCAACTCTTGCTGGACGTTACTGTCATTCTAAAAAAACATAATGCAAAGAACAGTGAGAATAAAAAAAGGAAAGAGCTTTTGCCGTTTTAAAAAGCAGAAGAGCTGGCGAATCTTGGTTTTCTAGCCTCTAGTAGTGTCACTACTCATTGTATCCATCTTTATTCCTATCTGGTGGTTGAGAAAAATGCTGTGCATGCTGAGCTATGTTTACTGGCCAGCCTGTGTTGTCCAGCTCAACATATACTGCCTCCAGTTTGGGGATCTGGGTTTCACCTGTTTTTCCTTCTGTAGGGGAGCTAATCTGGGCCTTTCATTTCCACCTAACCACAGATATTTGTGAAATTTCCAAGAACTTCATTTTCCTTCTGACCTGAATTTTTCCTTCTTGTTTTGTTGACAACGAAGAAAGGGTTAAAAATTTTGGAGGAGGTGAAAAGGGCACTGACAGATAGATAGACAGTGTCATCACATAAAGCTCATATCCGTAGGAAACCAGGCAATTTGAAACTCTGTGGTATGTGAATTAATGAAAAAATAAAACCCTGGACCCATCTTAGTTCGTTGTACTCGGTGATAGAAGTACATAGGGTCTACTGAAGTGTGTATGAAAAGTAGACACAGCTTTCAGGAATACTGTGATAAACAGTCTGAATAAGAGTCAAGGTGAAGCAAGACCTTTATAGAATTCATAAAACCACTTCTCAGATATCAATATATTTCTGTTAAATGTATTTCTTGTCCTGGCATTTCATTCTATTTTCTGGTTTACAGAGCAGTATGAAGGCAGAGGTTCTTAACCCTATCACCAACAGTGTGCTATTAGAGGTAAGCCTTCATTTTTTCACATTAGGAAATGTTCTAGTAAAATGATTTTGAAATGAAACAGTCGCATTTATGGCTGAAGAAAGAACTACATAACAAGTAATGACAGTATCATTTGGCTTTTCAGTGCCAGCTCATAAACCTCTCATTTCTGTGTTCAGCCTCTCCCACAAATACTATAGTAGTAGTACTGCGTTTACTGAGGATGCGAAAGAACTCTGTGACTGAAGTGAGACTGGCCACCCCTTAAATTCTGCTAATGTGTTGGTCAGAGCACAGCAGACAATTTGCAGTGTGCTCTTTAACCCTTTTCTAACCTATTCACAAGTTGCCTGGGATAAATCTCTTCTTGCTGTTCCATTACCTACTTCAAATTTTGCAAAGTATTTCCCACTTATAGATAGTTTCAGACAATTCTTGTCTTTAAAATTTGAGTTGCAGGTATGCTACAGTGCTTCCCATCCAAGGACATTCAGAGTTCTACAAAGATTCACAGTCTAGCAGCAGGCTTGGTCAGCACATGGATAACCATGTGTCAGACAACACCAAAATGTTCATGAGTGGTTTGTTTTATCGGACACCATGAGCTATTTTTCATCAGAAAAGCACAGTGACTAAAACGTGCCTTAGTTTTACCAAGAAGAGGTCAAGAGGGAGCGGTATGCTTCTAAAGTACTAAAATGTGCACTATCATCTGCAGCACAAATTCCTTCGGCTCTGCTAATTAGATCACACTTCTCTTTAAACAGAAGTAAGCATATAGCAGTGACTTCAAATTGGCATTCTGTATCTAATAGCTGTGTTCCCTTAAAAATGAGGAAAAGATTGTTTTACAATAAGCTGTTTCGTACTGAATTAAGAATACCTTTAAGGAAAGTCGTGGAAAGTTGAATAGAGCTGTAGTAAAGATTACTATATGGTTCCTTTTGTTATAGGGTAAATTTGCTGTTGCAGCTCATGTATCTTTCTGTGCTCCAGGAATTGCAAAATTTGGGAATGTCCAGAATTGTGGAAGATGATGTTTTGTACTTCTTAAATCCCATATTTGTGTACAAATATGTATCAGTACAGCCTAGGCTCATGGAGAATTACAGGCTGCTATACCATTCAGTATTGGAAATTCCAAAAATAGTACTAGATGTTAAAACCATTACAGTAATTCAAACTGTTAATTTCAGTGACTCTTCTTCCACCTACAGCAAATTCAAAATAACTTCTGTTGATGGAAAGACTAGCTGGTTTATGTTTAAAAAGTCAAATCTACTTCTGAACACTGTGGCGTTTTATTCTGCTCACATTACAAACAAAACTGTCCCAAGAGTTCAAATTGAAGGGAGATCGGATTTTTATATAGTGATTCAGGCTATCCTCATTAGCTATAAGCTGTTGTAATTTATCACTTTTGTTATCTACAGATTCTAAAATCTTGTGTAAATACGTATGCTAACATAGCTTGATGCAGATGTTAAAAAAAAAAAAGTTTATTTAAAAAGTACAATGTAATTGCTGAAATACTTGACAGCTATACTGATGAACCACATGTTTTCTCTCCCCATTAGGGCTGCAACAGTACTACTTATATTCAGGATGCTTTCCAGCTATTGCTTCCAGTTCTGCAAATTTCACATGTCCAGACGAGTTGTTTGAAAGCACAAGAGTGACAGTTTCCCAGCAGTTGTCACTGCTGGGCTTAACAGAAACCACAGACCTAATGTCTTTGATGTATGCAGATAGAAGAGATGGTATGAGAGATGTCTGGCCACTTAGAGTCCTTTGAAGACACTAAACGCGGTTTTGCACATACAATATTGAACAACGTTTTAAAACTCTTTCAGACTTGTAGACTTTAGAAGGGATTAGTAAAGTGAGTAATTTCTTTTCCAGTAGAGTATATCCTTTGCATTCATTTAAACTGAAGTTTGTTGATATTAGCATTGACTTAAACACGGATTCTAAATGTTGACCCTTTCAGTTGTAGACAACCTATGAAGCAAATAATTAGAATGTAAAGTTTTTAAAAACATTTCAGCCCAAATGACCATTTCCATTGTTTGCATCCTGACTGTCAGCTAAAAATGTATATTTCAAAAGTTGGTTTCTGTATTTCGTTTTAGCCAACATGAGCAAATTATCATAGTCTTCTGCTTGTTAAATATTATTTACAGTAGCAAATAAGAACTTCATAATAATCTGTACTGTTTACATAACACTTTGTGTTGAAGGAGTTGTACAGTAGTAGGTATTAACTAAATTAAAATTATGGAGGATACGCATACAGAATTATACTGAAAAGAAATTTTCTGAGCCTCTTCAGAGTACAGGTAAAGCTCTATATTGGAAGACCCATAATTTTATATTCATTTATGTCTATTTCTTAATTCTAACGGCTGAACAGCCTTGCAGGCCAAAGTAATCTTTTTAATGTGCAAGGAATAGAAAAATTTCCTTTTGCGTGGCAATTGTTCATGAAACACCCCCAAAACAATCTCCTCTCAGATGTGTTAAGCAGGTTAGCACTTTGGGGTTTAAGTTGGGCTTTAAACTTTATGAACCTTTTTACCTAACGAAGTTACTGGTACTGCCGGTTCAGAAATGGGGCATGGGAAGGAAGTTGTGAAGAGACATTACGAAAGAATTGCGTTGGGCGGGGAGCACGTCAGAGCAATCAGGCATGACTGCATGCATGAGGCGGTGGCGAGACAGAGCCTAACTGAGCAGCAGGAATGACGTTCACGATAACACTGCCAACCGCGATAATTTGTCCATATCCTTAGCTTAAAATCCTGAGCTGTGAACTTCAGAATTTGTTTAGGCTAGTTTACCTCGTAGACAGGAAGAACAGAACCTTACAATATTTTATGTAGCCTGGTCTCCTGGATTTTCATTGTTTATTACTTTTATCTATTTTGTGGGGTTTTTTTCCTCTTGATACACTCATGAATTGTATTTAAATGCTTTTTAATTGCAGTTAACATCTGAATATATTTAATCATAGAAGCATAGTTCATACATCATAAAAGTAATGAAATAGAGCGTGAGGAAATACTATCCTGTTTGTCAGAAATGAGAAACCATCTGTCTGCTTTGCACGTGGTAACTTTCATGAGTCCAAATAAGAGAGGACAGGAAAGTCTGTTTGTGTCTGATGCTGTTGTGGTCTCTGTTCTGCTGTCACACGCATTGTGACTTTTCCATCTTTTGTTACTTACAGATGAAGTTTCCACTATCCCTGAAATCAGGTTTATTATGCAAAATCTATTTTCTGCCACCCTGTAATTTAACAGATTTAAGCTGTCTTTCTGGGTAAGTAGATTCTGGGTCGAGTCTTCAAATCTACTTGCACAGAACGTAAAAAAAAACTTGCAGCGAGGTGAATAAAAATAAGAAAGCCCCTTGGCAGCTGAGAGGGCAAACAAAGCTTGACATTCATTGGCATTTATGCCGTATTGAACAGCTAACATTACCTCAACACGGGAGAAAGTGGAACACAGGAAAATGCAACTGGTGAGCAGACTCACTAGCCCAAAGGTAGGGTACAGCTCCCAGCAGCCATTACATCTGCGACACTGCCGTCTGGCATCGCCTTAGTTCAAAAGCGTATTGCAAAGTAATGTTTAGTCGATGCAAAACACCGCATCAGACCCAGCGCTTCTCTGGCTTCTACACTTTGGGGAGGATAAACATATTGTTCTGCAGGAGTCTTCTCTGGCTGCTGGAGAAAACGCACTTGCGCTTACCTGGCCGGGCGTCATTCCCATGTGCCCACTTTGACCCCAAAGAACTCCTCAGTGCGCGTTACTGAGGGCCATGTACTTGTTCCATGCACTTCATCGTGAGTGGTTCTCAGTTTTAAAGATCTGGGCACCAGTGAAAGCATTCAGCAGCTCGTGAAAAGGCCTGTCTGTTTAAAGCAGTTTTTTCTGTTGTTCTGTGCTGGCAAGCAGAATATAATACCTGGTTAAAAGCTTGTTTATTTTTCAAACAAAGACTGCCAAGAGAAGTCTAGTGTTTTCATATATCAGTCATTTTGTCCTGGATTTATTATTACTTTAGTTTCATTATTTTTCATCAAGAAGCCTTTCTGTCCACATTGTGGTTGAGCTCTGCGTCAGGTACCTGTGGATGTGATGTTACTGCCAAATGAGTCATAGAACATAGCCATAGCTGTTTCATACTGTTCCTGTGCCAACTTAATGTTTTCAGACGTAAATGACTTTAGTTACTTTTTCACATGGATCTCTTTTTTTTCCTCTGAAACACAGAATATGTAGTGTTAAACCTGTCAGAAAAATGTGTTGCCTAATAGTGGTGCCTTTTAGCAGAGGCTGCATACAATAGAGTGTTAGAAGCCTCAGGGGATAATGTGTGAAATCATTGAGGAGCATTCTTAAGACCAAGATTGTTTGTCTGAGATATTCCTTACTAGAGGTTTCACTGTCTTACTTAAATTATGTATGTATTGAATAAAGTACCTTACTCTAAAGTAGAAGAAGCTATAAAAAATAGCGTGTGGACTTAAGAGTATTTACATCCATCTAGTGTAGGAAGGGAAAGAGGGCAGAATATGAGCATAGGGATGTTCCATCTGATCTCAGATGCAATCATCTTGTCCTAGGAAAACTGAATGTTGTATCTTTAAATCAATTCTACATAAATAATATTTCAGTAGAAAAGTACTATGTGGATGTAACTAGAATATTTTGTTTACACTGGTTTGTATTTTTCCGTCAGTCAAATAAATCATTTGAGATACTGAGCTGAGACAGTATACTAAATAAGAATGTTTTGAAGAATAACGTGGTGGGAGGATGTGCTCAGTGAAGTCTTCCTGATTTTGTGATTTACATTTGGAATGATGAGTGTGGTTTTACTGAGAGTCTGACAAAAACAGACGTTGCCTTAAACTTTTCAGGGAGACTGTTCTTTCTTTCATCGTCACCTTTTTCCAGGTCAGCACGACGAGCGTGCCTTGGCACTTGACAGACTACTAGGTTTTAAGTACGTATTTTTAAAATAACTGAGATGATTGTGAAAATTACCTGATCCCTTGAGCAGATCTGTTTTCCATGGCATTCCGTTCACTTTGGAGCACACCTTTTCACGCAGAGACAGAGGAGGCAGGCTTTTGCACTCACCAAGTTGAGAAATTTATCAATATGAAACTTAAAACTATGTCTGCACACCTACAATCTTGCAGATGTTCCACGATTACAGGTCATCACTGAAGGATGAGCTAGAAGTAAACAATGAGACAAGTCATTTGCTGTATTCATATATTAAAGGTATTTGCTTTTTTTTAAGGCAAGCAAAACAAGCTGTAAGTTGTTTACTGCTTTTTAGGGTGTCGTCTGTCCATGCGTAAACATCACTTCCCCATGATTTGCTCCTACACTGCAGTGTCCATCGCTTGAGACAGCTAGACAAAAGAACTGTCTCTTCCACTGTTTTCATGCTGCTTAGATCATCCACTGAAGCCATTAATACCTTCCTCTGAAATGTGCCTCAATCACATAACACAAAATCGCAATCATTACAAGTTGAGATGCTTTTTAATGATGTTTCCAGTGTCACCCACCAGTCAGGATTCATAACAGCTTTAGAGTCTGAAACACCATAGTGTTTTGGGTGACAAATACAGATTTTCACTTTTTTTTCTGATTCACAGACACGTTTTTTATCATACGAGCACTCACCCAGCTCACAGGATTATCTTTGAGACATTCCGCTTCTATTTCAAATGACAGCCCTGTCCTTTCTGTTAGTCTCAAAAGAACGCAAAGAGTGGAAAAGGACTTATCCTGAGTTCTTTTTAAACCCATCTCAGAGCAGGGCTTAACGTGACGCCATCCGCCAGTCTGACCTACTTCAAAATTCTTGCAGTCTGACTGGAGAGCCCTCTGGACTTTAAACACTTTTTTTCTGTCTCAGGTCAACCTTTGCTGGAGCTGTTTTTAGTGTGCGACCTGTATGTTTTCCATGCGCTGACTCCTACTTCAGCATTCATAATGTTGACGATGGTGTGCAGTTTTAGTCATAAAAAAATAAAAATAAAATGTCAAAAATTGAGCTGTATTAAAAAGAGGGGAAAGGGAAAATTATTTTCAAAGCAGAAAAAAAAAAGGATGTGCTCTCTGGAAATAGGAACAATTTTCAAAGTTAGATTAGATAAAAGGCGCTTTCAAAGAATTTTTCAGTATTGTTCAGAATAAACAAGAGAAGACATCTGATTAGTTCCAGCAGAACTGCAATAACGGCACTTCTGAAGTAAAACGAAAATCTGCATTATCTTGAAGGAAGGAGATGAAAGATAAGAACATTCGAAGAGGAAGAGCTCCAAGGAAAGGAGAGAGCTAATTTCATCACTCCAGACCTGCAGTGCTCGTTCTCCCTTTACTGCCTGCACCCCAGAAGTGCTTGAGCACACGTCTGTATTGGTGTCCCCACTTGGATCTCCTTTCTGCAGCTTCCCTGCACGGTCCTTCGAGGAGGTGCTCTGACAGGCTCAAAGCAGAGCACAAGCTGTTCATTCTGCCATTCAAATGTTTTACCCAAGGAGTGAAAGAATGTTTCTTATGCAAACACTGCAATAATGTGCTAAAGGAGTCTAAAAACACTGCAAGAAGGACTGATCATAATTCTTCGTGACTGGAATGTGCTGCTGCTGTAAAGAGGCAGGCATGAAGACATTACCCAAATAAATGTGCGCTATTTCTCTCCCGCACTGCAGGGTCGAGGCTGAAAGGCATTCAACAGAAGGTGCCAATTCAGGGGTCCGACAGTGTAACACAAATGAAAGTCAGAACACTGGGCAATTCAAACAACTTCTAAACACTTTCAGAAACCTCTCGACCCATCTACTAGACTTCGCTGTCCTACTCTTCCCGCCTCTGCTTGTCTTGGACGCTGCACCAGTGACTTACACGATGCTGGTCTTTAAGGCAGTCTGTGCCTTTCCTGCAGTTCCCTCCCCAGTTGTGCCCCAGGTCCGTTTTGCACATTTATGTACGCCATCAGTTCTGCCTTCCCCACCAGTTGTGTTCACCCCACTTTCCACCTTCCTGTTTCCTTCCCCTCGCTGGTTTCTGAGGTTCTTCCCTCCTGCCCATCTTCTCGTGCTTTTTCACCTGACATGTTCAGTTTTGAAAAAGCCGGAGATGAAGACAGGGGTTAAGAGGAGACAGGAGGAGAGAAACACAGAGGATCTCAGAAGAAAATGGGGAGACACCAAACTGGTTGCTTTTTAGTCCTCTCCTTCCTCCTCCCGTGTAAGGAGGTTGGACTAGAGACTGCCTGAAGTCCCTTTCAACTTCATTTACCTTGGGATCACCTTTTTTTCTCACCATTCTTACCAATGTCTCCTCATTCTCCCGCTGTTTCCTATACTTTGGATCATACTGGCAAGACAAAGTAAGCTCTACTCAACAGAGGTTAAAAGCTAAGAGCCTTTTGGGTTTACCTGTTCTTGGAGTTTTTACAGGTGACTTGGAAGATGGAACCTTCAAGGGCAGTAAAACCAAACACTTAGAGAGCTGTGGGATAACTGTGGGTGATAAAAGACTCACAGTTTAGCCATGCAAGGAAAAGAAGAGAGGGAGGTTATAGGCAGCAAGAACAATGGAATTAAATTATAGGGAAAAGGAAATTAAATTGGGGTCGTGAGGAGCAGGGCTGTCCCTATCAGCAAGATCTCTGGATTACTGAAGGGGAAGAGTGATAGTGCCATCATTTGAAGCATTTAAACACCGACTAAAATGGCCTTAGCAATTCTGCAGTGACTGGAGACAGATACATCTCTTATTCTGCAAGTTGCTGTTCTACAGTAAGGAAGAAAAAAAAACGAACCAGAAACAAATTGATAGGTTTATTTTATAGACTGCATTAAAAAATCTATTTCTGAATAGCTTTAAGTTATTACCACAGACAAGCAATAAAGCCTCAAAAGCCCCCAAATCAAGAAAGTCAGTATTTTTCTCTGATTTTTTTTATAAGATGGTAGCAAGCAATAGAAACATGCTTCAGATGTATCCAGCTAAATATAAAAAAATCCATATGGCCTCAAATCATTCAGAAGCTAATGTTCACAACTATTCCTATTAAATCTGAACGGCTTGGTGCAGTATAATGACTGGAGAAGCAATTTTGGAAAGCTTCAGGAGGGATAAGCTGTATGAATGTACGGGATGGGGGTGATGAAGTATTAGCATGATGCTGAATTGCTGCATATTGTATTTGCAATGGGCAGTTTACAATCTGTTCATCCTGATGGATTTAGCACAAGGGAGTCTGAAGCCCTGGCTCTGCAATTTCTGTCTCTGCCTAGTAATTGATGGTTAAATTGTACCCACAAATAACATGTTAGCACCAAATGAGTTTGGGACCCTGCTCAGCCCAAACAGCTCCATTACGCTCAGAGGAGCAGTAATAAATGGAAAGTAAGGCAAAGTTCCAGGAGATAATGAGTCTGAATACTAATGACCGAAGCTAATACAAAAGATAGCAATGCAATTTATCAAAAAGTACGAAACCCATTTGGTGTCTTAATGAGTTATTAAAAAACAATAATAACGATTTTGTGGTTTGAAGCCAAATCACTATTTTTCCACATTTTTTTCTTTATCCACTAGGACGTTGCAGAATTTATGAAGGTCTTCCTGGTTTACTGCAGAAATTAAAATGTGCTGCAGAGTTCTCCCCTTCCATGATCCTTTGGCCACCTTCCTCAACAGCCAGAAATTGTATCTTTTAAGCATCTTAGCCACCTAGAGCATTCCAGAGGCTGAAAACTCTGCTCGTTTCATGAAAGTAGAGAATAATTTCTATCTTTAAACAGGCTTTCTTATCCTATGGAGAATATAAAATAAATTTCTTCTCTGACAGAAAATGAAATGATTGCAAGGATTATCTCACAACCGTATAATTAAGTATAAACCCTGAATGAACTGGAAATAGATGTGAAATCTATACTCTCCAACTGAAGTTGTTTCTACAGCAAAACATGTTTGTCCATAATTCAGATTTTCTTAATACCAGATAGTTCTGGTGATGGATAAAATGGAGCTTCTCAACTAAAACTCGTAGTTGGCATTCTCAGGAAAAGACATATAACATCGCTCCCCAAACTGGAAATGGTGACACTTTCTTCTGTGGTGTATGATGTGTCTTCCTTCATCCAACAGTAATGGTATTTCATATGGTGACACCTGAAACTGAAGAAAACAGTATCAGAAAAAAAGGTTAGTTAGGTCTTTCCTAATTTATCTTAAGTGTCATTCTTTTGACTTTCATAGTAATGAATTTTTCTCTTTATTACAAAAGAAAACAGCATTGTAACTGAGAGGCAGACAAAATAGACGGTACACATCAGATTGGAGCAAAAGACCTAGGAATGATACCTGCCAGTGGAATGGTGGTTTAAGTACCTGCCCCGCGAGACCGTGAGGCAGGAACCTGAGTGAGAAGCGGTGGACCTTACTTGCTTTCAGGGAAGCTTGGCAACATAAGAGTGGGCAGCGCCAGAAGCTGCCCTGGAAAGCGTTCACCACATCCACCTGGCTAAGTGCTCCAGCAAGGATGTCCCTCAAGCCTCTCAAACTGGCTTTCTTCAGAGCGTCTCCTTCTTCGCAGAGTTCAGCTTGGTCTTAAAGGTAGGTGGTGATTGATCTCTTTCCTTCAAATAACTGAGCAGGCTTCACTCGCTCTCTTCTTCCCTCCTGGCAGCTAGATGAGGAGAGAGGTTTGTGTGCTATCTGCCTCCACTCCTGAATCTCTTGCTCTGTGTCAGCCCCTGGGCATCTTCTGCAGCAGAGTGTTCAGAAGTAAATCTGGGGTATTAACAAGGTCTTACTGCAGCCGAGCCAAAATAAGCTAAATTATCCTAATGGGAAAAAATAAAAATAGACCAACCTGAACCACCAGCTGGGTGAAAGGATTTGCAAACCTGTGCCCGACTGCATTTCCCGTACTATACTCATATACAGTAGGACAAATTTAGAAATAATGAAACAAGAGCAGTGTTTTCCACATTCCCAAGCGAAAGATACTCCTCAGTAATCATCAATGAGGCTTTTGAAATTTGGGCTGCAGCTTCCAGAGTAGCACGTGATGAGGAACCTTGAGATATGAAAATGCCCAGATCCCAGTCAAGCTCATCTTAGTTTTGGGGGATCTATACAATGGCGGGGGTGGGGAGTGCAGGATTTCTGTACTTTTTATTTGCACACGGAGTGAAAAATCAAATGTAGCTTGTCACCCATTCTGGTAGTTCCTGTAGTGGCACGCCCGATAACAAGATCCGTCTCCCGTTTCCTTTACATCATAAGAACTGGGATAAGAAGCGTTTCTTTGGCTGTGCAATCATACTGGAGGCAGCAGCTGCTGAAGAGCACTAGAAAATGACAAGTGTAGGCAGCATACAATGCATCAAAAATTGATGCCAGCTAATGGAACAGGGGGTTTAAGCAGCCTGCACAGTGCCTATTACAGTCCAGTTGTGCAAGCAAGCAGGAGTGCTTCCCTTCAAAAACCTCCAAGTGTCTGGTTTGGAGAGAAACGCATCCTGGCATGCATTTTATGCAGAGCCAAATCATTGTGCCAAGTACTCCAGAACGTGCTCAGCAATCTGATTCAGTGAGCTCTTTCGTGCTGAGAGGAGTTTTCATTTTAATATATGATGAAGACTTGAATCTATTACGGAAGCAGAAACAGAGGAGGAATTATCTTTCATTATATTTAAAAAATAAATATGTAACTGAGTGACTGCATACAGTCCTGAAAACAGTTTAAAGCTGCATGTGGGCATAAAGCTTTTTTCATAGTTTCCTACAGGAATTCATGAAAGCATTAAAAGCAATGTCTTACACAAATGGCCAACTGGCAAAACCAGTGCGTCAGTCCTAGTACGAACTTCTGCCTTCAGCAGCGTCACACCCGATTTTATGATGACATTAACCACAGTACATCTATCACTTCTGAGCACTAAAATGCTGCTTTTCAGAAAATGTGTCAAAAGGGTAATTGGAAGGATCCCAGCAATTTAAAATCACACCTACTGGTCTTTACAAATACATGCATGATTTACAAAAACAGCTTAACTGTAATCTTTCTCTCACTCCTGAGTACACTTGGTACGTGCCTTTGCGAGAATGTTTTGAACTATGTTTCACTGTTTTCCCTGCATAATTTGTATCTTCTGTTGTTTGTGTGGGTGTCTTGCTCGAAGACAGATGAGAGAGGGATTCTTTTAAACAGGAAAACATTTCCATAAAGCCACCATCACAGAAGGAAAAGCAAAGAATATTTTTAGTTGCCCTTTCTGTTTGTGCTACTACGTTCTGCAATGACAGGATTTAAAGACCTCTTCAGGAAGGCAGCAGAGGCCTCAGCCAAAGCCCAGGTAATACCCTGGGTGGACTTGCATTGAATTTTTCTGGTATCAGACTGGACTCTGCACAATTAAATTCCTGAATTGCTAGGGGAGGGTATCCTTAGAAAATGACAGCAGTGATAACACTCTGAATGTAGCTGGGTAGGAATCAGCCTCTCATACACTTAGTTACTTACTGATCTCTTGTGCCAGCCGACCCATGTGGGAGGTTTTGTGTCCACATGCTTTTAGGTGGTAAGAGAGGAAAGGGACCCATCAACTTCTATTATTTTACAATTTCTGTGAAAGGCGTTTTCACCTTTTTAGCCATACGCATGCTTCCCCTGTGCTTCCTCGCTCTCAGTTACCTGTCATCTACCTTACGTTCCAGTTTTATAATTCATTTCACCTGAAGAGAAGATTGTGCCTTAAATTCTATAGCCACTGGGAGATCAACTTGTCTTATCTAATTATACAGCTACAGTGTCACTCGGGAAGAAATACAGAAACGTGAAGCACCTTACCTGTTCAAGGATCTCAAAGCTCTTTACAAAGAGAGATGGAAGTGCTGGTGGTGAAAGGCCACATACTAAAAAGTGCTAGAAATTGCTGACGTGGAACTTTCATTAGCTTTTATGCAGCCTTTGACGCATCCACTGGTTTTATTAAGAGAATTAATGGGAGGGAGGCAGGACACTAAGATTGTTTCATCTTGTCCTTGGGGCATTGACTGTCAAAGAGACTGATGCAGTAAATAAAGTGTCTGGGGTAATAGTGACCAATTTGTGTGAATTTTATCTAACAACAGCTCAGAGCATAATGCTGCACACTTTTAAAAAAAAAAAAAAAGTCCACAACAGTTGGCTTTAAGACGCTGAGTTGTCCTTCTTTCTTTCCTCAGAAAATGGCAGCACTTCATCCAGGAACTGTCAGGTCTGTATCAGTGTATAGCTTCCCCAAATAAGGGCGAACACTGTTCTGTCCCCAGTCATTATGAAATCCATTAATGCTCCATTTGATCCAGAGAATTCAATGCTGCTTCCCCTTCAACAGCCAGAGGACAGAAGTACTGCTGGAGCAGGCTCACAATTACTCTTCGTGCTATACACACGTCATTTTTACCCTGCCCTGATCACCGTAAGATTGAACCATTCCATGATTCTGTGAAGCGCACCTTTGGCGTGGAAGAGGCCAGCAAGCCCTGCGCAGCCTGCCCAGACGCCACGTGGTCCCACCACCGGGGAAAGAAGGATTGCCACGAGGGCAGCACAGACAGACACAGAGCGACATCACTCCTCCAGACAGGCTTTCCGAAGCCTCCAAAGGCATGTTTAGCCAAAACCCTCCCTACATAACAGCGATTTCAGGGCTAACCATCAGTAAAATCACCTTCCTGAATGCTCTAATACCTTCAGACAGGCTGTTCACCATATATAGGGCTGTTTTAATGGGCATGGTGATTTGACTCTTATTTGCTCACTTTTATTTCTTAAGCCAATTATTCTGTGCCCCCACTATTTTAGAGAATAGCCATTGAATCAAGCACATTCAGAATCATTAGTCCTCTTATGGACACGCTGTATTTTTCTAAGTAAAGGGAGTTGGTAGGCTCATGTTGATATATGAATTCAGTATTTCTCCTTTTGGTCTGCTCGCCCAGATTTCTTGCTATCAGTCCAGCTGTAATGTCTTTGCATCTGCCACAGATGAGAGTATTGACTTGAAAAAAAGCAGACCCAGATACACATCCCACAGCATTTTAGAGCTGCTAAAAAATAATAGTTGATGCAAATAGTGCTTTGTAAGTTAAAAGCATTACACAATCTCTGTTTTAGCTGAGGATAAACAGTTCCACGGTGCAGATTAGTAATGAGATGTCATTGGCAGAGACAGAAAAAGTTGGGTCTCCAGAGCCTTATTCTAGCATGCTGTCCCCTCAACTACATTGCTTCCAAATGCAAATATTTGCCCTGAATAGAATGTTCATGCTTCCTACCTAAACAGCAGCCTTGAAATTTACAATAATTAATGTCACCATTTGACAGCACTAAGGAATACATCTACAGATGCCATATGTAAAGAGAGAGCTGTCTTAAAGCACTTGAGAGATGTGGCTCATTCATTTTTTCCAGGACAGTTGCTCATATGGTGGTTTAATGAAAGACAGCAGAAGCAGAGGAGGATTCTTAACTTCAGCACTCAAATGTAATAATAATACTTACTGTGAAAATACACAGAGACATTAAGTGAGCTATGCTGAAAAGATTCCCCTTTGGCAAAGGTATGAGTGCAGAAGTTGGTAGATTTTTTTATTAGCTGAAGTAACTGTCAGTGTGACAGTAACCAATGAACAGTATGTAATGGAGCATGTGCATGCATCTCTGCACACACACACACACACAAATACACACATGTATAGATATATGGATAGACACACACACAGAGGATATGAGTATATTGTGTGGCCATGTGCTGGTCATATATTTATCAACATATTTACATTCTATGATCAACAGTATTGTCTTAAATATAAAGACACTAAAAACATTTACAAAAAGAAACATGTCTTTTTCTGACATAAAAAGAAAAATCCACCAGAAAGTAGCAACATGTCATTGATTATTGATCTCTCTCCATCAATCAGCAAGACAAATACTTCCCTATTGCAGACTGGAGCGATGAGTGAATAATACCCCTTATACTTTGCTCTCCTGTCTAATCTGGATTTTTAACTTACTAAATTCCTGTGGCTAAAACCAACATTGTCAAGCCTTTCAGCTTTCAATTTGTTGGGTTAAGGGCCACTGCTGAGGCCATCAGCAGGTTCTCCAGCTCAGTAGCAATAAGGACAGTGGTAAGTGTGATCCTTGCTTTTCCATCTCATCCTCCTTACAGCTGCTATGACACCTACCATGCCTACAGTGTAGCTAGCCTCCTTACACAGAAATCAGACAGACAATCTGTGCTGCGGTGAATGCGTTCTCTGAGCGCAGCTTCAGCTAGCTGGAAATGAGGAAAAGCAGAACTCAAGAGCAGTTTGCCTGTCCTCGTCTTGCCTGTTAGATCCAGGGCAGGCATTTGGGTAACTTTTACCAACGAGACTGAAGCCAGATTTGAAGCAGAGACAGGCAGATGTAGGCACTGTCCCCAGTGGAGCTCTCTCAGGTTTCTAGCTCAGGCTAGAACTTTTCCTTGTTTGAGACTCTTGTATTGGTGGTCTGAAGTGCGTGTGCTTCAGGGGACCAGCTGGTAGCGCGATACAAAGATGATGCTTTTGATCAAGAAGCTCCTGGTACATACTCCCTACCTTCATCCCACCTCCTTCTTGGGAAAAAGCAGATTTTATCAAGTTGACGGAGTCTATAACTGTCTTTGTCAGTTCTGGGAATTTAATCATCTTTGTGTTTTTCAGTCTCGGTACTCAGCTGTTCATGTGCAGCACTTCTAATGCAGCCAGCTCCTCCATGTTGAGCAAACTAGTCTTTAGTCGCATTCTAGAGACTTCATAGAGACAACCCTAGCACTCATAAGAAAAGTAGACCACAATCTCCTTCCACAGCCTAAGCAAGCAGAAGAACTTCTAGCTAGCAAGCTTTCCTGTAACTGCAGTGTTGTTAGGCACGGAGCCACCCACGAACACAAGTAGTAATGAGTTGAACCTGACCTTATCAGATGAGGGGGGATGTTTTTCTTTGCAGGAAGTGAAGCAAAACTAAAGTAGTAAGTGCTTTTATTATTTTCACAGAGTATTTAGCTTTGAGACAGTACTCCTTTGAGAAATGTTACTCAAAAACTAATGTGATGAAAGGCAGATCTAGATCTAAGTTCCTGCCTCTCCAACCACAGCATTTAATAATCTTTCCACACAATGTCATGTAACATTACAATTTCATGTATTTGGCATTAATCCCACATGTCACACCCAGCTTTCACCTCATTGCCAGCAGTCCTTCTGACAGGAAGGCTTCATTATGACCAGGAAAACAAGCTTCCTTCCATACAGCACAGCACTGGAACAAGGTATTTGGGGTTTCTCAAAATACCTAATCTTCTTTCAGTCACTAACCCAGAGATTAAAGAATGGGATAACTCCATCTCAAAGCATCCCCGATCTCCTATATTCCCTCACAGAGCAATCAAAGATCTGCAAAGTTGTTCCATCTCTTCTTTCTATTCTTTAATACATATCACTTAATATAAGGAAAGCAAAAGGAGTGCTAGCAGGTTGATCCCAATGGTTACTCCCAGCTCTAGGAACACAAAAGTTAATTTGGCATGGGAATGGGCCACAATGGATTTTTTCCTGCTTCTAAAAGAGAAGTTTTGGTGAACCCAACATCCTGGAAGGACAAAGCATGGTACTGATCAGCCATAATACTGTATAAATAAAGGCACCGAATTCTAGTGAGCACGCCCTTAGCAACACATCCTGTTACAACCTTAGAAATGTATTTAACCCCAGAGTAAATGCTCTCACAGGAAACAATTAAGGTGGGTGGGTGAGTGGCAGACAGGGGTAGAAGAAGATAAAGGTTTACCTGCGAGACAGTTGGCAGGTATCGGAAAAAGAAATGGTCTAATACTGAAGCAGTTGGGAGGAGTCCCTGGAAGAAGAAAGAAGCTGCCCTCCAGAGCAGCTGACGGGGCTCTGGGAAAGGGCCTGCTCACTCAGCAAAAGCTCGTGACGTCCAAATGGCAAACAGCTGAACTCAGATGATCTGAGAACTGTGCTCACCTATGTCACAGACTTCCCAGGTCATGTTAGCTTTCTCTGCCTTCTGATATCCACATTTTAGAATAGTAATAATGACGACTTTCCATCTTTCAAGTCCTCGTAAGATCTATAGATGGAAATCACTTTAAAAGTGGTCAGTATTTTTAATCCTTATAGTACACTGTCCTGTAACCCAGCTAGTCTCTCTCAAAAGCCAAACAATAATCTATGTCATTTATTAATTTATTATGGCAATACTTCATCTTTTGTCAGCAATGCTGATCACAATTTCTTCTTTAGCGTTGCTCTCAACATACAACTTCATTGTTTATGGTTCCACATAAAGCACAAAAATCAAAGTGCTCTTCAGTACATCATTTTTTTTAACACATTAAAAAAGATAGGAGGACATGGTACTGAGTTTTCAATAAAACTCCATCCAATTTAAATAGGTGTAAAGAAGGACCTTCTTAAGCTTTCAACCTAAAATATTCACCATAAACAGTAATATAATCTGTGCAAGTAGCCATAACCTGGTCTATGCAATTGCTATATTAGTTGGTATTACTTACTCAGGCACCATCTATTCTGCTTCTAGGCATTACAAGTATTGCCAACAAGAGGTATCTTTTACTGCACATTTCTTTTAAGACTTGTTTCCTTACATCTGGACTTCCTGAAACAATTTATTGTAGTACAAGGGCTGGAGAAAGTTAGAAGTGGGAGACTAGTTTTAGTTCCAAACTGAAAACAACTTCTTGCCGCACCTTCTGACTGGTGTAACAATGACAGAGTGATTGATATTTTTATTTGGGGAATTTGCTCAGCAAACTATTTATTTCAAACACTCGCTTCTTTAGACATCATTTGCAAATTGCTTCTTTCCACTGCCCTTGTCAGAAACAAAAGCCAGCATAATTTTGAAGTCCAGGGCACAATATTCTACACCAGAAAAATAGCATCAGAATTTGCACTGGGGCCCTCAGGGACACACCAGGCTGACACATTAGTTTACAGATGACCCTCGGTAGCAGAAGGAAAATTGATTTTGTTTCCCTGACACCTAGCTCTCACAAAACACATTTTTCAGTTTGTCATCTCATATACTCAGCTAAAAGAAGTAGTAATTTATTTTGAGCAGATATTGCATACTATTAATTTTAAAAATACGAGGCAAAACAGAATAACTGGAGTTGTAAGATATTTACTTACCTTCTACAGTTGATGCACCTACATGACAATGCTCTTGTTCAGGAATTATGGGCAGTATCTTTGTGGTCTGTACAGTAAGTGGAATCTGTTCTTTGCTGGTTTTCACTATTGAAAGTTAAAATAATTTTTATCCATATTATTAAACAGCAAATACATCTGCAGAGAGTTAAACATTGAATCTGCAAGTTTGAAAGTAATTGAGACCTATCTGAACACAAGGCAGAGGTGGACAGCCAGTTTTTCAGTGAGACTTCAGTGCCTAGAGATGCAGGAACTCCTGAAAGTACCAACTATGTTTTGTATTTAACATCCTCTTGATACTTGTGAGACTACAACATGCTGATCCTAAGTCTCCCTGGGAAGCAGCTTGAAGGTAGGCAACTAAAATGCTCTTGGAAATTTTACGAGTAGTGAAAATACAAAAGCATGCAAATTTGGGGTTAACTAAGAGTCTCCCAAAATACAAAAACCTACAGTTGCCTGGTTAAGCAGAAACAACTGAAATTTAGAGTGTGAACTTTCTGATTCATTTTCACATAAGGGCAGCCCAGACTGCCGCTCAAGGAACACGTGATGTGGCCTCAGCTATCTCGTCATACGCACAGGGACAGCTACTGGGTATCATCCAGTTGTTAACAACGATAACAGCATGCACCTCAGAAGCAGAGAGATGTGTGGTGATGCTGTTAGCACACTGGCAACACAGATCCCGATATGAGATCTTACTGGGATACAGACAAAGAAATGCGGAAATAGCGTTGTCAGGCAAATGAACTCCCAGTTGTTGATCCAATGCATTTGTCAAAGAACTACTGTAGAACACAATTAATATTTTAACTCCAGGTCCATCCTGTTCCTGACCATCCACAACTTCTGTAAACCTACAAATGGGTTTCTGCTGAGTTCATAATGAGAGGATGAACTGTGCCACTTACATTTAGCTACATCCCTTCTCCACTGACTATAGCATTTGGTCTTCTCATTTTAAAAATGCGATTAAAAAATAGAGTTTGGATCTTGATAATTAAGCAACTGAATATGAAAAGCAAAATTAAAATAAAACTGAGGTAGTTTTAAAATTAGAAAAATAGCAATGGATCTTGTTTCACCCTCAGGATGAACCTGGAAAGAATGAGAATGTAGGCTGATACTCCCTTCAGAGCCTGTGTGTGACACTGTTCTGCATGCACTCAAACTGAGCAGAGAAATGGCCCCTCGTGCAATGGTGCTCTCCTGAAAGCATACAGGGGCTATGAAAAGCTCCCAGAAATTACCTGTATCCTAGAGATTTTATGCTCCCTTCTGAAACATTAAAAAAGACCCAAAGTGGTAATAAGGCTTCACAATTTTTCTCTGGAAATGTTGCCTCTCAGAAGCGTGTAAGTCTGTGTTGAATATCGAATACTGTGACAAGCTTTGCTTTTCCCAGCATTATTCATCTAAGCTGCAGAGGAAAAGACAACTATTCATCTGTGTCAGGAACTGAAAAGGATCAGAATCAAATAGGTGGTGCTTCACTTGGCCAAGATTAAACAAATTTCTCCTTTCTTGGCTTTGCATCTACTTACTGCTGTAGAAGATGTATCTTGCCTGTCCTCTTCTCTAAAAAGAAAATGTATTGGAGAATACCAGGAGGAGTGAGTCTGAATTCACTGGGATGCCAGCCCTGACACTACTGGGCCAGCGTTTGCTTCTGTTTCCAACCTGTCAACTAACCTGAAGCTGTAGCTATACATCAGAGAGATGGTAGAATTTTGCCTGTTTCCTCTAATCTTGTAAGAGATAAACTATTATTTTAATAGGATAGCACAGAAGACAATACAGGAATTCAAATGACTGACAGGAGATTTCTCTCTGTGCAAATTACAGCTGTCAAGCCCACTTATATCAAATGCGATGAATGTCACAAAGTCTAAACAGTCCAGAAAACAAGCACAAGCCAGAAACCCTGAGGTTTTATTCTCCGAGTCCTGCCTGTCACCATGATCCTACAATGTCCTTCTTTCAGAGTGACTTATACAATTACCATCCATCAGAATTAACTTTGCATTACTGTGAGTCAGACAAGTGAGTCAGGGAATCCTGTATTTGTATCCTAAAATGTGACGAACCAAGCTGTCACTCCATGAGCCAATGGAGTACCACTGAAAGTGAGTGAAGTGTACTGTCTGAGCAGTGTAGAACAAGGCATTATGTCTGAACTAAGGTTGCCCACACAGACTGTAGAGCAATAACATGATGACATTAACAATATGATTCCCTGTCTGCACGGTCCCATTCTAGCATAGGAATGGAAGCAGGCTTTTTTTTCCAACAGACCTTATGCTGCTTTCAAAATAGGATAAAAATAATCAAGGAATGTCATTCCTAAGCTAGGAAAAGTAGATCTAAATAGGAATTTATAATGGTAGACTTGTTGTAATATAAATTCACACTTCAGTATAACCCATATAATTATATTAATGAAACTTCCACATTAAAAGACCCTGCTTAGGCAGATTCAGCCGAAGTATTGAACATCCTGATTTATGCATTCTGTTTCATGTGCAACTTCTTTTTTTTTTTTTTTTATAATAATGTAATGTACAGTTCACACACACTGGCCTGCTCCCACCAAGTAATTCTGTGCCATGCCCCCAGGCTTGTTTTTGTTTAGGATACAGCTATATGAGAATAGCTATCCTTAATCCGTTGCTAGTAGTGGGAAAGGTACTAAAGTGGGTTAGGGTAAGTGGGCCACGGAAAAGGTATAAGAGCAGGGCAAGTATAGCTGCCTTCCCTTTCTCTGGAACTGAGGCTGATTTAAGCAGTAAGCTGCACATGACAGCTAGCAGTTTCTATCTGAGTTCTTTTAAAATACTGTGGGGAATACTGTCTAGTCCTTCTAATTGCTATTATTAATTTATTAAGTTGTTCCAAAACCTCTTCTACTGCCTCTTCAATTTGAGAAAACTCATCAAAGAAATTCTTGCAATAGAAATCTCTGATGTGGGAATCTCCCTAGGATTCTCTGCCGTGAACACAAAGCAAGGAACCGACTTTTCTTCTACAGACTATTTTCCATGTGCTACTACTATCAAGTCCTATTTGATACAAAAACGCTCTGTGTCTGGAAATACAGATAGGCCACTTAAAGAATACTTAGTTCTTGCGCTGAAGAAAAAGCACCCTGTACTCTTTCCCTTCTCTTGTGGCTGCATTTAAGGGCAACTGTGTTTTGTCAGTTCATACCACTCAAGGGACAGTTTTACATAAATGCAATGGCAGGAACAGATCCAAAGTCTAGAAAATGTGCTCTGTACGGCCCATGCTCTAGTGCATACTTTTTTGGCTTAACAGCACAGGTAATGTTTAGTCAACATTTATGACCAGAATGCTTTAAAGTTCCCATATCGTCACTATATGTGCTTAATCCTTTGTAGTACCATGAATTTGGAAGGCTGTAACTTTAATCCTACCCTAGAGAACATACTACCTATTTTCCCTCCTTTCCTCTGACCACCAGACTTAATGGTAACGACTCATGGATATAGAGCCACTAACAGTTTCACAAAATTAGCATCCATGCCATAAATTATCTTTTTGTAGGACCACAGTGATATGAAGACAGTAATTCCCTGAGCCTGCCTAGGAAATAATTCTCATTCTCAAAGTACAGGTTTCCTTCTTTTTCTTCTTTTATCCTTTCTGAACTTTGAATAACCTTTTAGTAGTACCTATACGTCTTTTCATCTATAGGAGATACTGTCACATCCTCTCAAATAGATAGTTATTTAGTCTCATTACACTGTTTCCAGGGTCGTTGTATTGTCTTCAGTGGATATTTTGTTTCAAGATTCCAAGCTATGCGCTAATGATAGTGAAAATATTATCAAGGGCTGTCGCAGAAGTGATCTATAGCTATTTATAATCCATTATCACAGCAGCAAATCTTAAATTTAGCAACTGTGGAAAAAATAAACTCATTTGAAATGGTCTTGATTCCACTTTACTTTATATTGGTATAAATCAGGAAATTGACTGGATTGACTGGAATTAGGGTGTGTGAAATCAAGGGATTTCGTATTAAATTAAAACCCATTACAGTAGTTCATACAACTAAGTCTCTTTCTGGGTTAAATGGATAGATTAAAGCGGGATGAACATATATGTAAGAATGACAGACTAATATGGGATTCCTATTCTCTTCAGTAAAATCTAGTAAAACTAGATTTGAATTTCCATAATACTCCATTATCAAAAATGCCTTTGGATATACAACACTAAAAATGTCATTGTGAACATGCTGATAAAACAGGCATGGTATTAGTGAAGCTACTCAAGACAAAAGATGTCAGAAAGATAATTCCTTTCCTGCAGGATGAAAATAACGAGCTCATAAATACATCTTAGAGGTAGCCAGCGCTTTAAAATTGAGGAGCATAAATTGTACTCCCAGGAGAGTTCAGACAGACAGAGGGCTATTCACTCATTCCTAGGTAAAATTTAAGTGCCATGAGTTACTGAGATGTAGAGAGAAATTATTGAGTCTCCTCTTACTCCTGAAGAACCGGCAAACCAAACAGAGAGGTACCCAAACCTAGCCAAATTTTAAAACTTTTTTTTCATTTGCTAGCTTTGTAGTTGTTCTTGTTTTGGAGGGAGGTTGGTTTGCCATTCAGAACTATTGTTCTATGTGTCCGTGTTAACCTTTTTAAAGACAGAGCTCCCTTCATGAAACCAGAATCCACAAATTTATTGAAGCATATGACTCTTCCAGCAGTATCAGTGACGCTCAGAGCTACGGCTGCTCATTTCCCCTCACACAGAGGTTTGTTACCAAATCATAATTTCTGGAACCAAAACTTTGAGTTTAGCCATGCCATTTAATTCATCTGTGCTAAACATACTATCCTCTCAGAAGACCACATTTCAATTCCTATCTGAAACTAGAAAATTGTACTTTGTGGGAATTTTTCCCTAGAAATAGGCCACAAAGTGCCAGCAGAGTTATTCTCTGAGCCCTGATACAGCCACGCATTCTATCCTTTGGTAGCAGATTTTGTCAATAGTCTTAAACACATAAACCATGCATACACGTGTGTACATGTGTGTATGCTTTTCATACACACACAAAGCACTCAGCTGCCAAACCTCAAATGTGTCATGCAACACAACCAAAAATTAAAAGGCGGTAAAAAACCCAAAGTCATTAATGGAATACATTTGGAAGACTGGGAGAAGCATTCCTGCATGATACATAAGTCTTCTTATAGTTTCATTGTCAGCATTATTTATTTATGATATAAAAATGTTTCCATAACATAAGCCAGATCAAATATGTGTAGGATCAAAGTGACTCTGAAACAAGCCTGAAGCATCCTCTGACAGAAAAGACTTAAAAGGTCTTTCTTGACCTCCTCATGCCTCAAGATTTATTAGGTTTTTATTTTACTTTTGTATTACTTACCAGGAAAAGGATGAATTTTAGTAGCAGATATGGTTCTTCTTGCATGTCTGGAACTCCTTAGAATAGTCAAAACTGCTGCTACTCTGTGTTTACGATCTGTTTTAAACAAAATGCATTATCCTCAACTATAGAATTACATACAACACTGATTAGACAGAAATGTGGTAAACACCTTATTCTTAAACTGTTCAACACCTTCCACAAAAAAAACAGGAAAGCTTTGAAATAAGGTGATGAGGAGAACCTAGGGCCAGATGTTTTATATTTTCCTGAATGAAATTTTCTGGAAATTCCATTCAGGTTTGCCCCTTTCAATTTATTCCTTCCATGCTCTATACTGTGTACCGTGAATAAATTTTGGAAGGTTATCGAAGAAGTATATGTTCCAGTACAGGTTCAGACTCACACTGCTGACAGTAGAATAGCAAGGATGGAGTGTGCTGGCATCCCAGAAAGCTGACAGATTCTTTGCAAGAGTGGGGTGTTCATCTTTGGAACCACAGTTTGAGAGCAAGCTCTACACCACCCAGAGAGAGCAGGATAGAGGTGGGTTGAAGGCTTCTGACTGTCCTCAGCACCCAGTTCATAAACTCATCAGTCTTTCCATCCTTCTGCTGCTCTCTTAATACCGAGGTCTTGGTGGGGTTACTGCAGTTGATTGTGCAGCTGTTATGGTGAGCCCTGTTCTACAGTGACTGCAGTTCAGCGCTCACCCAGCTTCTGACGACAGGCTCGCTCCAATTCTACATAACAGAAGTGATTTTTTTTTTTTCTTTAAGAACATTAGAAAACTTCATCTTTAAGAAATTCATTAAGCTAGCTTTTTTTAGGCCATCATTTTTTTATGAAGAGCCGGCGGAGATCTAATGCACTGAAGCCCTAAGCATGCATTCTAACAGTTAATGTCAAAGAAAGTTCTGGAAGTGGTCATAAGACAAGAGTGGAAGGGAAAAGGCAAAAGGACTAGTTTCTGATTTAGCTCCTTTGTCACGGATCGGTTGTAACCTCCACCAAGTTTATTTGGATATTTTATTTTATGCACTTGTGGAAATAACTTCATTAATGTTTCAGAGAGTCTCAGAGTCTGCCTAGCAGAATGTCTTGGAAGGTCTCAAGACAAAATGAATAATTCCATATTTCTTAACAGCTTTCAGTAGTGCTCAGAAATTAAGATAAAAAGGACTAACTGCATTATGACTGTAAAAATTCTTAGCAGCTGTTTTAGGCTCATAGTAACATTCTACTGCGTTCTTTGGGCAGTACTGAAAAAAGCAGTATATAGGCTTGCAATTAAAGGTGGCATCATAATATATACACACAAGGAATATAACCCTTAAATCTGATTTTTATGTGCTTGTCTTTTGTCAGTAACATATTGGTGTTGTTTATAATGTTAGATATTGCAAATTTAACTAATAAACCCACTATTCACTATTAACAGAAAATGTATTCTAGAAGCAAATGAGTAATTAGAAGCCTCAAAAGGGCATCTTTTCCTCACTGCTTGTGTCCATGACAATTCTGATAAACCTGGATTTAATAGAAAACTGATGGTTAAGAATGAAGGCAGTAAATCATTAATCATCACTACTAATAGTTCTGGGGTGTTATGGGATGTTATGACTCAAAGCATAGAAAACCATACACATGACATTTATAGGTAGTTTTCAAATCACAAATAAAAGTCCTTCAAATTAGAGCATTTAATAGCCCACTTATAAATACCTAATTTACACTTCATGGGATTCTCATACACATAAAATAAGTCTCAGAATTTGGGTCTAGCAGTACGTAAAAGATCATGTATTTTAACCAAGATAATATCATAAGGAGTTTCTCTAATCATCGGCGGGGGG
>Ga0065711_1027590_pt1 | contig 47836 bp, 34 predicted proteins | sample Hoacrofraction12_FD_59098 | JGI IMG/M metagenome (GOLD analysis project Ga0065711, IMG submission 59098) | Hoatzin crop microbial communities from Cojedes, Venezuela - Epithelial fraction 12 v2 (version 2) | ecosystem: Host-associated > Birds > Digestive system > Esophagus > Crop | place... | reverse complement strand
ACAGGAAGTTCCGTCTGAACATGAGGAAGAACTTCTTCCCTCTGAGGGTGACGGAGCCCTGGAACAGGCTGCCCAGGGAGGTTGTGGAGTCTCCTTCTCTGGAGATATTCCGGACCCGCCTGGACACTGTCCTGTGCAGCCTGCTCTAGGTGACCCTGCTTTAGCAGGGGAGTTGGACTAGATGATCCCCAGAGGTCCCTTCCAATACCTAACATTCTGTGATTCTGTGAGTGTAGGTGTCACCAAAGAGTTTTTCCCCATGTTTATCTTGACAGGAACCTGTAGGAGTTATTTGCCTCTCTGCATGGATTGAAATGTTTTCTGCTTCCTAGGGAAATTTAATTAGTAGATATTTTGAAAATGCAGGAACTGAGGGCTTCAGCTTTGATTTCTATTGCTGCTTCCTGGAGCATGTGGTAGCCTAGGCTTTGCAGGTTTTTTTTATTACAGCTCTCAAGTTTGCTGTAAAATGTTAGGGAACATTCTGTGATTGTGTAGTTCTTGGTGTTTGTGCTTGAATGGTCTGTCAGCAACTCTAAACCACGTAGCATTTATTGTCTAGGTGTCTGGTGTTGGGGGTGGGGCTTGGCTTGATAAAGATCACTGCCAGGCTGTTAGTTATGACAGCAGAAAAAAAAATCCAAACCTTCAAGTTGTATCAAAATAAGTAGTACTGGAGTTAACATCTTGCCCTGCAACATAAAATAATTTCTGTAATTTCTTAGAAGAGTTTAAGAAATAGTATTTCTTAAATGCTTCATCAGTAAGCTGCATTGGAATTATGGAATTATAAGCAAACTGTTTTAAAAGGCAGAAAACATACTTTTTATATACGGGGTAACTTTAGGAATTGTAGGTCAGAATTTGGGTTTGTAATTCTTAGGTCAACATATGTCTCTTTTTCTCACTTTGAAAATACCAGCTTTGTATTTCATTCTTCCAGCTCTTATTTTAGGAATAAGCCATTGTCTCCTTTTTACACAAGAGAGCTGGAACAGAAGGTAATGTAAACTTGTTAATAGCCCTTCAAAGTATCTTTGTCAAAGAACAAGGTGAAACAAGCTGGTCCTCCTTGCTTTTTCTGAAATGAGTGGTTTACTGTTGCCTCACAATAACACACAGTCTAGTAGCAAAATTAATCTTTAAAACACCACCAAAGTTCAACCTGTCTTCCGCTATGAAGTCCAGCATCTCTATGAGCTTCATCAAATAAAATGTACTCACCTAGACTGGTATCAAACTGTAAATATTGCATGTTTAATACACGCTGAACAGACTGTTTCTTTTGGAATTGTTTTCCTGGCTTTGAAATCTCAGAAAGTCACTTGAGATAGCAGTGTTGTGATAGTCTTCCCTTCAACCTCCCAGATAAAAATTCTGTGGATCAAAAAACACTTCATAGCTCAAGTGAGAGTAGTCCAACAGGGTTAACTCCATGTGATCTGCTGCCTTATTTGAAGTCCTAAATCTCATCTTTTAGTGAAGATGTAGGGCCCTATTTTAAAGTGATGCCATTCTTAATAAAGTTAATTTTTCTTTTCGTTCATTGGCAGGTGAGTGTAGTGGTCGGCAAGAAGACTCTCTTTCTTTTTAATTTGAATGATCCTGATAACCCGATTGATCTGAAATTTCAGCAGCCTTATGGCAGTATTGTAACTTACAGATGGTGAGCAGAACTTTCCTAGTGTTAAGCTGAAGATTTTCCCAGTAGTTCTGATAAATGCTGGAAATTAAATCATATATCCCTTGCTTACACTGGATTTTTCTTGGATGTATTGTAGCCTTTTTAATAATTCTTTTCCAAATGCAAAGAAGTCTACATTTTGTAATTGTTTTACTTGGCAATTCAATGGCTACAAAAGCAATATTTTCAAATATAATTGCTGATGGTATGCTCAGCTTTAGAACACTAATACTGTTGCTGTCCTGACAGTAGATTAAACTGAGGGTTTTATAGGTTGTTTTCTGTTTGGATGAGTAATTGATGAAAGAGCTAGGGGTGGAGTTTTATCCTACAGCTAGTTTGTTGGTGTACAAAGTTCTGCAAAGTTCTTGTAGCCTCACTGCTGTGTAATCCAATTGGTAACGTTCCTTTCAAGAAATCCCAGACTGAAAGTTTCAACTTTACCCAAAAAGTAGCTGTACTGTTTCTATACCTTTGACTCATGACACCGTGTCTTTTAATGCCTGTTCAGTCAACATGGAATTGACATTTATCCCTTTACACTACAACTGTGTAAGAGAACCTGTAGCTATATGCTTCTTAATTTATGGCCATGTGTCTAACAAGGCATACCTGAGCTGTTTCCCTTGCAACTAAGCTGATGAGATACTGTTTGAATTCATCCTTACATGCTGTAACTATTTCTGCCTTAACCTTATTATTGTACTTTACCCTCTGAAAAGTAAACAGACTATCTAGTCACTTGGTACTTCCACTGTGTTTGCAGTAGCATGCTTTAAGGCCACAATGGCTGGCATTATTATTTTTAGCATAGCTTTGATGAGACCAAGGCAGCTAGAACCTTGAAATGGAAGTTCCCATCTTCTGGCATACTTATTCCAATGAAGATATCAGAAGTCTTTCTCCTGGCATCACTGCCACGTATGCAGCTTGCTGAAAGTAAAGTGGCATTATAGAACATAGAAGAAAGAATAAAGATGACTTATGAGTGAACTCTGGGCACAAACATGGTTTTGTCCTTTAAGAATCTTTGGTTGTTTTTCCCTTAATCTATTTTATACTATATTTTTCTACATTATATATATAAATTCCCTATTTTTCCTGTTAAAGGGAGGCATAGTTTGAAAGAGAATGTACTTTGCATGTTGCATAAATGGGTCTCTTAATTGTTGTTTTTTCTTGTAACAGGTATGGTGATGGCTACATTATGATAGGTTTCTCACGAGGGTGCTTTGTAGTCATTTCTACGCACATTCGTGAGATAGGTCAAGAAATCTTTCAAGCTCATAATCATAAGGATAATCTGAGCAGCATTGCTGTATCACAGTCGTTAAACAAAGCTGCATCGTGTGGAGACAGTTGGTAAGTGGTAGTTTTATACATAAAGAATGGAATTCATCTTGCCTAACTGTAGCCGTTAGGCATTAAAGCTAGGCTCCTTAAGGCTCCAAGGCCCCCTAAGATGTCAATGCAGAGAAAGTGATGCAAATTGCTCTGTGGAACTGCCTCTCTGCTGAAATTAGGAGAAACTAATGGTCACCAAAATCTCTGCAATTGTAATTAACTTTATTGTAATTAATTGTAAACAAAAATATTAATTAAACTTTAGATTATTTCTTTTGATTCTTTTTTTTACTACTATGTTACATGGCTACAAAAATGTCCAAATTTCTTTACGATGGTTTATTAATTGGACATAAACATCTGCTTAGCAATAGAACAATTCATTTAAAGCTGTACTGAGTGTGCGGATACCCTGATATCCTTCTCTCTGGTGTTTGATCTTACCTGCAATCTAGAAAAAAGTATAAATGTGTAAGCAACTAAGGAAAAAAATGGTTAAAAATACTGGAGTTTTTCCAAAATATGTTGTGCATATGATAGAATATCTCCTTTAGCTCCTTGTCTGCTACTCCCTGGCTCTGTGATACCTGAATTCTTCAGCGAAAAAGCAGCTGAGTGACGGTAGGAGTCAGACCATTCTGTCTGTCCTCAGTTCTGTGTATGACCTTAACAGACTGCTGATTTATGATACTTGCACATTAAGAGTGGTAGAACTATGAGCAAAACCCGGTGCAGCTTCAAGCACTTCAGCTACTGTGCAATAAATGTTATTTCTTTAAGGGGTTCTTTAGCATATATTGAGTAACATGACAGCAAAAGTACACTCTCTGTCCCTTTTTATGTGAAGCAGGATTGAAAGCTCGTTTTTTGCATTTGTGTTTCAACCAGTGTTTGTCCATCAGGAATGTGTTTTTAACCTAACGTGTATTGTAACAGGTCACAAGGGAATAATAACGTGTGTTTCCCACTGCTGAGTTGTTTCAAATTGGATTTGTGCCTTTTCCTCAACTTTTAGTTCTCTAAGCAATTCTTATTGTACAGTGATAGTGATATACTATTTAGAGTGACAGGTAGCAATGAGTGTGTGTGTGTGTGTGTGTTGCTCTTTAGGAAACGGAAGGCATTTTGCATTTGCACTCTATTTTTTGCTTCATTAGGCTGCCTTGATTGGATTGGGTTTCTTCCAGTTTATGATGACTGAGGTTTTTATTAGTGATAATGACTGTTTGTTTTTGTTTTAGCATTAAAATCCATGATCTGTCAGACCTGAGAGAAATGTATGCCATAATAAATTTGGATGATGAAAACAAAGGTATGTTAACAGTCTCCATGAGGATGGAAATTTTTGGAAATTAAGTAAAACAGAACTTTGATGGTGACTCTGTTTACATGAGTGAAAGTACTGCTGGAACAACTGTGTAAATATAGAATTTATCCTAAATTCCTTCTTTCCCAACGTCTATTTATTAGGTGACCCATAGCAAAATGGGAATATATTTTATCTATTCAAAGTATAGAGAAGTCCAGCTCTCAATATTTGATCAGTTAGTGTTTTGGTTTTTGAGTCTGTAATACAGTATATTCAGATTACTGACATAATATACTTAACTGGTTTCTGCTTCTTCCCATGGGTTTTTTTGGTGGGTTTTTTTGTGCTTTTTAGCATCTGTTGTACTGACATATGATACTTCATCTGTTCTCATCCTGGCCTGCAGGATTTGTGCCCTTGGCTTCCAGAACATTGTTACAAGACTATGTTCTTTGATAATGAGTTACCACCATTATCACTTCTTGTAGTGTCTATAAATACTTCAGTTATTGTCAAGTCTTCATTATTAGGAAAATGCTAAATTAGTAAATTATAGGTTTGGTTTGAGTGATTCCTGTTAATCTTGGAATTATATTAATTGGTTATGTTTGAATACGTTAGTACATCTATTCCTAGGTATGAATTCCTACCATTTTCACAGTTTAAAGCAAAATAACTCTTTCTTGGTGTCAGTAGTTACAGAAAGGATTTTTTTCTTTTTTTTTTCTTTTTTTTTTTTTTTTGCGAAAACTTGTGTTTTAGGTTTAGATCAACTAGCTTGGACAGATGATGGACAGTTGTTGGCAGTAGCTACACGAAGAGGATCCCTCCATGTTTTCTTGACAAAGCTTCCAATCCTTGGAGATGCTTGCAGTACGCGGATTGCATACCTCACTTCTCTTCTTGAAGTTACTGTAGCCAATCATGTGGAGAAAGTATGATAACCTCTTCCTTTTAAACTTAATTTATATATAAGTAAAGTAAGTATTAATAGTGGATGAAACTTGTTTTATTTTATTTTTTTTCTTACAGGAGCTACCAGTAACAGTCTCTGTTGAAGTAGAGCCCAGTTTTGTTGCTATTGGTGTTTATCATTTGGCTGTAGGAATGAACAATCGGGCTTGGTTTTATGCACTTGGAGAGAATAGTAAGCATAAATTTAGTTCTCTTACAACTACTGCATCATTGTGTCTGATTTTATCAATTTGTAGCAGTGCTGGACAGTCCACATTGTACAGTAACAACTTTAATTGCCACGTGGTCCTGTTAGGACCTGATAATGGTCTTCACAGACTGAAGCAGTTGTGACAAGGCATTGTAAATAATAGAAATAAAACTTCAGGTTCAAGGTGTTGATAATGAAATGTGGAATGTTTCGGTTTTGTTTTTTTCAGATCATGTTGTTAACCAATGAAGGACTCTTATGCTTTAGAGACATTATTTGACTGTGTCTTTAAATACGAAGTTTGGCAAAGTACTGAGGGACTATATGATCAGAGGATTTAAATTCTCAGTTTTGTAGATGTTAATTTTGTTTGCGTGGGGTAAGGTAAAATTGGTTATGCTATGTCCACATTTTAAACAGTAGATTTAAAGCTTTCATGTCTCTCTGAGCATCACCTTTTTTGACCAATAATAAATTAATCAAAACTGTAAGAATGCTAGTCAGAGTTGCATAGGAAAAGAGTTTTTCTTGTACTTTCTAACCAGTTCTGACTGCTAAGAAGGAAGTCTCTTTACATATGACACGTCCCCTCTCTGCTTAGTTATCCATTCTGCACGTATGGTTAATCACCTGCAAATTTAGATAATAAGTGAAGACCTGTACAAAATGAAAATATTTTAACTTTTCTGTTTGAATTCTTTAGATGTAAAAAAGCTTAAAGATATGGAGTACCTGGGGACAGTAACAAGTATGCGCCTTAATTCCGATTATGCTGCTGCTCTCTTTGAGGGTAAAGTCCAGTTGCATATGGTAAGAGCTCTGGCAATTTGGAGTGCTGAACTAATGAGTTGATCTGAGCTGAACAGGTTAATGTAATTTTTAAAATGAGAGAAAAGGGAGTCATCTTCAGTTATTGGAGATAAGAATTTAAAATTATTTAAAATTTTTTTGCTGGCTAATTAAAATGTAAAGCTGAGTTATTGTAGACTTTAGAAATACCACCTAGTCTAGAACAGGTGAAAACAAAGAATTTTCTTGTGAACTATTTAACAAGTTTTATTTTAAAAGTCTCTGTGGGAATGTGACAGAAGCACATGCTGGGTTTTTAAGGGATGCATGTGCAAGTTTGTTTTAATCTAATTTCCTTACAGTCTGATACAGGCAAAAGTATGATATCTCGTTGTTAACAGTGGAGTTTTTCAGGTCATTCTATTCTTTATATTTAGATAGAAAGTGAAGGTTTGGATGCTCAGGAAGAACGAGAAACTCGACTCTTCCCAGCAGACGATGAGAAATACCGAATTTTGTGCCATACTTTAACTAGTGACTTCCTCATATATGGTACAGATGTGAGTATTACTTCTGTTTTTAAAGATCGTTTTAGAGTGTATTTCTGAGTTATTTGGATTATTACTCATACTTTTAGCAAAAAATCTGTACTTCTGAGAAGTTTACATTGGGTTATTTTCTATGCAAGAACTTTGTGCAAATACAGTCAAAACTGCACCCATCTTCCTTTACTGTTGCATTTATATGAGGTGCATTGGCAGGAAGGTTAAGTCTTGCATTTACTGGTGTTTGTTGCCAAACACTGTGCCGTGGTTTAACCTGGCAGCCAGCAGCTGAGCACCAGACAGCCACTCGCTGGCACCTAGGATCACGCAGCTGCTCACTTGTGCCTCTCCCCTTCTCAGTGGGATGGGGAGGAGAAAGGACAAAAAGTAAAACTCACAGGTTGAAATAAAGGCAGTTTAATAAGACAACAAAGAAAGGAGTAATAATAATAGGAAGGAATATGCAAAACAAGCAGTACACAATACAATTTTTCTCACCACCCAACAACTGATTGTGCAGCCAGTCCCCAGGCAGCAGTCGCGGAACTCATGGATCCCTGCCCCACGGCCAATCTCCCATTTATAAACTGTGCGTGGCGTCTATGGTATGGAATATTTCCGTTGGCCAGCTTTGGCTCGCTGCGTGGCTGTGCTACCTCCCAGCTCCTGCACAAACATGGGAAACTGAAAAAAGGTCTTTGAATGCTTAGCAACAACTAAAAACATTGGTGTATTATTGACATTCTTCTCCTACTAAATCCAAAACACAGCAGCTACTGGGAAGAAAAGTAAGTATTCCAGCCAAAACCAGAAGACGCCGATTTTAATAGCGGAATTTAATGCAGTTGTGTTAATGAGAGGGTTGGCAATCAAACTGTCTTCCAGATATAAGAAAAAAACATGGCACTTGCATTGCAAATTTGTTGATGTTGATTTGTTGTGGTGATATGACAGATGTTCACAAAAAAGTAGTGAGGTAAACAATTATGATAGCATAAGTGGAAGTCTTGACTTATTATTGAAGCATTTGCTCGATGAGAATTTTTTTGTTTCAACAAAGATAGGAATTAGGAGGACACTTAAGAAGGATGTGAACTTGCTTATGAATTTTTATGGAGATCTTCCTATGCATGAGAGGTAGTTTCTTTCCTTTTAGTATTTTATGGCACTGGGAATACAGGGCGTATTTGGCATACACAGACTGATGTATTGACCTTCCAGAGGAAAGGCAGAATCACTATCTCTGGTCCTGTCGCTGGTTTCATAACTTGAGTGGTTTTGCAGCAGTTGAGGACTTTCCCACCTCCTCAGTACTTAAACTGGTACTGATAAATTTGAAGTACTAAATTGACAGCTGATCAATTTGATGTGTGCAAATTTTATAATTTACTTCAAAAGCTGCCTTTTATTTTCAGTGTTCTTTGTGCAACATTGATTGAAGTACAGCATAAATCACGAATCAGTTTGATTGCTTTTCTCCCCTGAATTAGGTACATCTGTTCTTAAGAATGCATGGTTCTTCCCTGGAGGCAAATTTTTCAGCTTTGTTTGAAGGTTAAGCTTCTCTCAGCAATGAGGCAGGCATTTCCCCTGTTCAGAGAACTGCACAGTAAATACAGCTTGTCTCCACAAAGCAGAGTGAGATAAACAACAAAAACAACAGAAAACCCATCAAATCTACAACTCCTTTCCCCACCCTCCAAAAAGCCTTAGGTTTTCCTGTCCTGTCCAAAACCAGAATGAATGAAGAAGGAAGCCAAAAAAAACCACCTGGAAGTATTTTTCTTTAAACACTCTTAATGCTCAGCACTCTAAGATGGGAGAAACTACAACCAAGTTAGTTATCTGCCTGACACTGATGTCATTATTAGCTTTTTCTGTTATTTCTCATTAGACTGGAGTTATACATTATTTCTACATTGAAGACTGGCAATGTGTGAATGAATATCGGCATCCTGTCAGCGTGAGAAAAATTTTTCCAGATCCCAATGGAACCAGATTGGCTTTCATAGATGACAAAAGTGATGGCTTTGTCTATTGTCCAGTAAGTTACTGTGGGATACCCATACAATTACATCTGCAAGCAGGCTTTTCAACCATGTAGTGTTTCTAACGGAGAATGAAGAAGCTTTTGTCACTTGAATGTGTGTGCTAGTAGAAGAAATTGCCAGTGAGGCTTGAAGATAACTTAATGGTAATGTACAGAAATAAAGTCTGTCGTATATGATCAGGACGATTTCATTATACTAAATTCCTGATCAGTAATTTTCAGAAGTGTATGTGTTTGTGTATTCAAATACAGATATTTTAGCCTGTTAACAAGCACTGCCAGTTTCACTGCCTGTCCCCATACCTTTTTTCTAAGAAAAGTAAATAATATTCATATAATGTGGATCTTCTCCATTTACTTCCCTTCTGAATTAAACTATTATATTATTCAGAGTCACTGCTTATAAGAGAACTTTTTCTTAATACAGTTTTCATATTTCTGCACTACTTATGTTATTTTTAATCATAACTGGGATGAATATTTAGTTTATCTCCTTAGTCTCTTGCTAGTAATTTTATTTTTGCATTATTTGTAGGTAAATGATAGATTATATGAGATACCAAACTTCTCACCAACTGTTAAAGGAATCCTGTGGGAAACATGGCCAATGGATAAAGGTGTTTTTGTTGCTTTTGATGATGATAAAGTGTACACTTATGTTTTTCATAAGGATACCATTCCAGGTACTATAAATGTTTTTAAAAACTTAGTCACTATTTTAGTTAATAAATTAAAACATGTTCTGAGTCTTCATTTGTCTTAAAAATTTTCAGAACTGCATATAAAAATAAATAGGACTACAGAAATTTTGAAGTGCAACTGATGAATAGAAAGCTAGTTGCTTTGTAGTTTTCTCTGTAAAGCTCCAACAAGGCATTTTGGTCTTAACTGCCTAGGCTTCTTGCTGTTATAATCTTTCATCTGGAATTTACACATTCTGCTTCAATTTTATTTTTAAAGGTTCATGAGAAAAAGCTGAGGATTGGGGTGACAAAACTTGTATTCACTTACATTGTTAACCAAAATTGTAATCATAGTCATTTCTGTGTTTCTGTCAGAGAAACATTAAGAAATTTACCTACAGACATTTAGAAAATTACCTCAGTAGTTTAGAAAATTTAAATTACGTATATTTACTGAAAAATATGCTCTGTACTGTGGATGGTGACTGCCAGAATTAGAGACCTGGAATTAATGCTCTGCAAATCTGCATCATTTCATCTGTGACTGCTTGCTACACTTTTTTACCATGTAGGGATTTTTTTTAAATGATGACTTCTTTTTTTGTTCTTGATCTTTGAATCTAGGATCGAAGATTATTTTGGCAGGTGGCACAGAAGTCCCCTTTTCCCATAAACCTTTGTTGTTGTGTAATGGAGAATTAACTTGTCAGACTCAGAGTGGGAAAACAAACAATATCTATCTAAGCACTCACAGTTTCCTTGGCAATTTGAAAGACTTGGGACCTAACGAGCTGACACAAATGCTTACTCAGACTTTAATGTTGAAAAGGTACATTTGCGTTTTAATTATATTGTGTAAATTGTTTTCTTCCGTGCTTATAGCCCAATACAGCATATCCTGGTGATTTAAAAATGTCATGCTGAATATTGATAAAGTGTATTGATCCATGAGTCCATGTAGCTGTCTATGTAGACGAAGCAAAGTAAGTGACCCAGTGGTGCTTTATTTGTTTTTCCACTGTCAAGTAAAGCTGAAGTAATTTTTTTTCAAGACTGATTTGGGGTTCTATGACAGTGGCTCTTCCAGAACAGGCTGAAGGTGCTGCTGGCACACTCCCGTCCCACTGTAGTGAAGCAATGCAAAATCAGTATAATGGAAAGAATGCCAGCATAGGGAAAGCAGATGGTTTCCTGAAAAAATGTAGTAGAAACAGAACTACAAGTTATGCATTTGTATTTCTCCTTTCTTCCTGACACTTCTCTCTCTCCATGGCTTAGAGGTAAACACTTTCTATGTTTTCCCTACCATAGTATTAGGAAAAAAAAAAAAGTGTTGAGAAGGAATTTTAGGTATGACTAATACTAGTTTTAAATGTGTTTTACCTTCTGTAGATTTTCTGAAGCATGGGAGGTGTGCAAACTTCTGAATGACCAGTCTGGTTGGAATGAGCTGGCCAAAGCTTGCTTATATCATATGGAGGTGGATTTTGCAATACGTGTTTATCGGACACTTGGTAATGCTGGGATGGTGATGTCACTAGAGCAAATAAAGGTAAAATTAAAAGTTCCTTTTAAATAGGAAACACGGTGATTTAATTATCGCGGAATTATGGAATGGTTTGGGTTGGAAGGGACCTTATAGATCATCTAGTTCCAACCCCCCTGCCATGGGCAGGGACACCTTCCACTAGACCAGGTTGCTCAAAAGCCCCGTCCAGCCTGGCCCTGAACACTGCCAGGGAGGGGACATCTGGAACTTCTCTGGGCAACCTGTGCCAGTACCTCACCACCCTCACAGTAAAGAATTTCTTTCTTATGTGTAATCTAATCTTCCCTCTTTTAGTTTAAAGCCATTACCCCTTGTCCTATCACTACCTGCGCTTCTAAGAAGTCCCTCTCCAGCTTTCTTGTTAGGCCCCCTTCAGGTACTGGAAGGCTGCTCTAAGGTCTCGCCGGAGCCTTGTCTTCCCCAGGCTGAACAGCCCTGACTCTCTAGCCTTTCCTCACAGGAGAGGTGTTCCATCCCTCTGATCATTTTTGTGGCCCTCCTCTGGACCCACTCCAACAGCTCCATGTCTTTCCTGTGCTGACAGCTCCAGAGCTGGATGCAGGACTCCAGGTGGGGTCTCACCAGAGCAGAGTAGAGGGACAGAATCCTCTCCCTCAACCTGTTGGCCACACTGCTTTTGATGCAGTGCAGGACACGGGTGGCCTTCTGAGCTGTTAGCGCACACTGCCAGGTCATGTTGAGTTTCTTGTCAGCCGGCACCCCAGGTCCTTCTCCTCAGGGCTGCTCTCAATCCATTCAACGCCCAGCCTGTATTTGTGCTTGGGATTGCCCCGTCGCATGTGCAGGACTTGTGCGCTTGGCTTTGTTGAACTTCATGAGGTTCACACAGGCCCACCTCTCAGGCCTGTCCAGGTCCCTCTGAATGGCATCGCTTTCCTCCAGCACGTCGACTGCACCACACAGCTTGGTGTCGTCGGCAAACTTGCTGAGGGTACACTCAATCCCGCTGGCCATGTTGCCGACAAAGATGTTAAACAGCACTGGTCCCAATACCAACCCCTGAAGAACACCACTCGTCACTGATCTCCACCTGGACATCAAGCTGTTCACCACAACTCTTTGAGTGTGACCATTCAGCCAATTCCTTGTCCACCAAGTGGTCCATCCATTGAATTGCATGTCTCTCCAATTTAGAGAAAAGGATGTCATGCGGGACAGTGTCATATGCTTTGCACAAGTCCAGGTAGTTGATCTTCCCTTATCCACCAACACAGTAACCCCATCATAGGTTTGTCAGGCATGATTTGTCCTGAGTGAAGCCGTGTTGGCTGTCACCATCACCTCCTGATTTTCCATGTGCCTTAGCGTAGTTTCCAGGAGGATCTGCTCCATGATCTTGCCAGGCACAGAGGCCAGACTGACTGGCCTGTAGTTTCCCGGGTCTTCCTTTTTAAAGATGGGGGTTATGTTTCCCGCTTTCCAATCAGTGGGAACTTCACCTGACTGCCATGACTTCTCAAGTATGATGGATAGTGGCTTAGCAACTTCATCTGCCCGTTTCCTCGGGACCTGTGGATGCACCTCATCAGGTCCCACAGGACTTGTGCACCTTCAGGTTCCTTACATGGTCTCAAACCTGATCTTCCATAGTGGGCGGTTCTTCATTCTCCCAGTCCCTGCCGTTGCCTTCTATGATTTGGGTGGTGTGTGTGGAGCACTTGCTGAAAGAGTTCTTGAAGAACTGCTGAATTCTTATTTTTGTGGGGATTTTGGATTTCTTTAAATAGAAGGTGAATTATTTTCAAGGGAGTTAATAGTTACAATGGAGAAAGTGTCCAAACCACTTAACTCTTGCTTCATTTTCTGTTGAAGTAGTTGCAGTCTCTGCTGGAACGCACAACATTCCTTTCTGCATTTGCTTGAGAGCAGCAGAATATATTCATGTCTCAGGCATTTGGAGACTCTTTTTTCCTTTGTTATTTCTGAGAAAATATTTAAGGCCACTATTATTATTTAAAAAAAAAAAAAAAGACAGTTTGCAATTATACATCTAAAAGTGTGCATGAAATAGTACCTTAAAAATACACTTGTACAAATTGCTGATTTTAGACAGTGTTAGCTGTAGCGGCTTTGAGCCACAATCAGAAAGTGAGGGATTGTTCTGGCTTGTAGAATCTGATACACATGGTTATAAAATGTAAGGATGTTTTGGTTTATTGTGCTTACTAGATTATGTTACTTATAACAATATGTTTTTTTTTCTTTTGGACTGCTTTTGCACCTGTTATGTCTTTTTACAGGGAATAGAAGATCACAACCTTTTAGCAGGACATCTTGCCATGTTTACTAAAGATTTTAATCTGGCTCAGGATTTATATCTGGCATCCTCCTGTCCTATTGCTGCACTTGAGGTATTCATTTAAGATGTGTACATTTTTTTCTGCTGCTTCCGTCTCCTGTTAATTCTGCCCTTTTATTGTTTTGTTCTTGCCATTGTGTGACTGACAGACATTGGTTTAGAGTGAATATCTCTTAAATTGTCTGAATCTTTCTAGGATACTAGCTCTATATTTGTATTTAAAATACTATAAAATTCCTGTTAGAATTCAGAATTTGATACTTGCATCAGAAAATGTTACTGTTCTTTGTTAATAGATGCGAAAAGACTTGCAACACTGGGACAGTGCACTTCAGCTGGCTAAGCGTTTGGCCCCAGACCAAATCCCTTTCATATCAAAGGAATATGCAGTGCAGCTTGAATTCACGTAAGTTCTCCTGTGAAGTTGCAATATAAGAATATTAAACCAGTATTCATGCTCACTGGAAGAACATAGAATTGAGATACCTCAGCTGACTGCGGGATTCTGTGAGGTCTTGCAGCTATAGTGTCATCTACTAAATACATATTATTGTTGCAGGCAAGTGCTTGGAAAATAGGGAAAGTTCACACTATTTAACACTTCCTACATTGGATGAAAGCCGTGCCTTTTTCCTGTCTTTCCTTAAATACCAAGCAGCCTTCATTTTCTTACATATTTTAAGTAGATGAAGTGTCAAATTTGAAGGCTGCCAGTCCCTGAAAGAGAGAAGGTATTAACCATTTGCCATGATTTTAAAGTGTTTTGTAGCTAATTCCTCCCAGATTAAAGCCTGGTCTGTTTAATGTCTAAACCCAGAGGAAAAACTCTTGATAACTCCTACCCCTGGGCAGTGTCCCTGGCACTGAGAGAGGGCACTTGTTGGTCACAGAAAGAAAGGAACAGAGGCAGTTGAAGCAATGCAACTATCTGTAACTTGAGTTCTGAATGTACTTAAGGAAAAAAAATTGCCTTCATTTTATGTTGCAAAAAATTCTAAATAATTTTAGAAGGTTATTTTCATTTATCTTTCAGAAAAATGTGGAAGTAGAGATGAGAATATTGAAGTGTACTGTGCAAATAGATTCTTTGCCTGTCTTTTGAGGGAGGTTTATTGGTCTCAGTGTAACGGAATTGAGAGAGACTGCCTCTTTGGCTGATAGCTTGATACAGTGCATGGGAAGTGCCATGATGTACTCTATAACTGTCCATCTTTTGCATACTTCATATCCTTGTATGAAGTCATTATATCTAAAGCAAGATAGACACGTGCATAGTCTATGTGGTAAGAAGGTAACCATCTCTTTCTATTAAAAATATTCTTCCATATAATTTCTGATTTTCTTCTAGTGGTGATTATATTAATGCTCTGGCACATTATGAGAAGGGAATCACTGGAGACAACAAGGTAATTCCTTTCCAGTAATGAAAGTATTTGTACTATCATACTACACGTTAAGTTGTCGTGTTTCAGACTCATTTGAAATTTTTTTTTATTTAGCTCTAAATCTATATGACTCTTGCATTTGGGATAGTGGTCTTTGCATTTCTCTTATTTTTAATATACAGAATTATGCTTTCTGTAGGTATAAAGCAGTATTGTTGTAGTATTAACATGACATAACTAGACTTAGGTTTTTATAATTTGAGCAGTTTCATAATAGACATGTAAATGTCAGAGAAAATATTTCTAGGACTTTTATTGTTATAACAGAAGTCCTAATTATTGCTTCGGATGTTCTTTACTAAATTTTTATCTATATAAAGACAAGCAAGAATTGTGTTAGAAAATAAACATCATATTCAGTAGATGCTTCCGTATCAGGTGAAATAATGCCAGAATATTTGCAAAATGTCTGTTCTGAAGCAGCTTAAATGATAATGGGGGAACTTAACAGGCAAAATAACAATGTTTTCTGCACTGAAGCCATTTGGCTTCATGAAACATCAGTTGCCTTACCACCTTTTTAGAAAAAAAAAAATATAGGCGATATCCTGCTTGTAGTTTCTCTTTTTCTCTACTGTTGGTTTTGGAGGAGACTAGTTCTGAGCTGTCTATAAAACAGATATTGTTATGTATGCTTGGTCTGGACAGATCTTGCAAGTAAAATGTAAAAATTGAAGACAAAGCTTAAGAAGAAAACCAAGCCGTTTTCTTCTAAGTAAGTGACAGCTGCAGCTAGGCAAGAATTTTGAGACAAAAAGTGATTTAACCAAGTCCATGTAATGTTTTGTTAATTTGTTTGCATTTAATTTATTTTGCTTGGTTACTGTGGCTTTTGTCACCTGATATATCTGATGTATAATGCATGGTTACTGCTTTTCATTTGATTGCTGGTACCAGGAACATGATGAAGCTTGCATTGCTGGAGTGGCTCAAATGTCCATTCGAATGGGAGATATCCGTCGAGGGGTAAACCAGGCCATTAAACACCCCAGTAGGTTACTAAAAAGAGACTGTGGAGCTATTCTGGAGAGTATGAAGGTATTAAAGAGTTAATAAAACTACGACTGAATATGTGAATTCATTAACCTATTTATTTATTTGTAATCTTAATTTAATCTACATTTTAATGATTTCCAATATTGTAGCAATTTTCAGAAGCTGCTCAGCTGTATGAAAAGGGACAATATTATGACAAGGCAGCATCAGTATACATCCGGTGTAAAAACTGGTAAGTACAGGTTTCAAGGAAGTGTTATATTTCAGAGGACTTGGTATTGTGTTCTTTGGAAAGGAATGAATCTCTGAATAGCACAAATGTCTCAATAATTGTTTCATTAATTTTATTGTTACCTCCTCAAGCTTAAACAAGAACAGTGTTCTCTCAGAAGCTTGTGGTTTTTTAAGTATAGTCTTACTGTAAATGGGAGATAGTCTTTCTTTTTTCTTCTTTTTGTGTTATTTTTAAAGTTACCTGCAGTTTCGAGTCCTTTGTGTGTGTGTGTGCACGCACTGAATTTAGTAGTTTTATTCGTGTAGTAAATGTTTAGTTCATTAAATTTCTTCAGTGATAAAATACAGAGCTGAGACTGAATATTGAGACAGCTGGAAATGATTCTAAGTTGCTGGTTCAAGTAGAGTCTGTATCATTAATAGTCAGAATTGATGACATTATGTTCAATACGTCTTTGGGGTTTTTTTAATGAATTTGATTGTTGTCAAAATTCCAGTGGAAAAGTACAATTTACTGAGACATTTAAGGACTTAATTCTTGCCTGATTACATTTTATGGACTTCTGATGTTAAGAACTGATTGGAGCAGAGATCAGAAAGGCCCTTCCTCTTTCATATGAGTACTCTCAAAATTAGGTTGGAATATTATGTTCACTTACTAAGGAAAATTTTATTCCATCGTAGAAATGTCAGTGGCGTCAGAAAGGACCAAGAGAGCACTTGATTAAATGGGGTAGCTTGCATATAATGATAGCTTTGATTTGGAAAGTGGGAGGTACAAACTTTGTTTACTGTAGCAAAAGGAGGTTCAGTTTGGCAAGTGCTCAGTCTTTTAGGCGGCGGAGAGGTGAGATTTAACATCAGCCTTTCTTCAGTCTCTCATATCCTTTGTCTTGAAAGGCCCACTGCTTAGTTTTCTGGCTTTTATAGATCATATTGCTGTGTGCATCTCCTGAAGCTGAATTTGTGGAAGAACTGATGTAGTTCTGCATTCCTCCACACTGCTGTAGTGGATGTTGTCACTCAGAGAATCTGGTTCTACTTGCCTAGAGTCCTCTGTAAAACCTATGGCCTTAAGCACACCATCATGAGAGCAATCACAGCTGCACTTGTACTGGTGGACTTTTGTACTCATTTGCACGTTCTTTCAGGTTACATTTTTAATACTGTGGTGCTTCTGTAGATTAATTAGAGAATGCTGGAGGTAAAAATTGTTAATCTGGCATTTCTTACGCTTGTACATCTCAAACTTAAAAAAGAAAAGATCCTGTCCTTCTTTAAGCCTGTATGTTTATAAAGCAATCTATAACTTCCAGTTCTTACATCTATAAAGTGCAGCTTTTTATTAAAGTGCCTTCAGAGCTTATACATTATGTTCAATTACTTCTTTTTTAGCAACCTTTTCAGTGTTGATATAAATATGCCTGTTTTACTGGGGGAAATCTGAAACCAGATATATTTATTAAATAACTATTATCTTGTCTTTCTAGGGCAAAGGTTGGTGAGCTTCTTCCTCATGTTTCATCTCCAAAGATTCACCTACAATACGCAAAGGCCAAAGAAGCAGATGGAAGGTGCATTTGAATGCTTATCTTTTTTTACAAAACATGATGATGTTGTTGTTATTGTTATGTATTACTCCTTTTGTAAAATAAAAGAAAGACTTGGAATTTTGCATAAAATAGCCTCATGAAAATGGATTCTGTATGTTTCTTTCACACTGTGTAGTAAGGAGTTCTTTAAACTTTAGAAAAACTGACGTGGAACCATTATTTTGCAGGTACAAGGAAGCTGTGACAGCTTATGAGCACGCAAAACAATGGGACAGTGTAATTCGACTATATTTGGATCACCTTAATAATCCTGAAAAGGCTGTTAATATTGTGAGAGAAACACAGTCTCTTGACGGAGCGAAGATGGTGGCCAGGTAACAGTCATATTATGCAGGTTAATAAAAAAGGGTGAAAGAGACCACACCTATTGGAAGTTCGTGAGGCTTGCTAACGTATCAGACTCTGGTTACTGCTACTTGGCCAGTGACTGTATATTTTAGTTTATTGGACTGAGTTCCCTAAAATTTGGATAGCTAAGCAGGTACTGATTTTTTTCCTTTTTTTAACTTTTTGATTAAAATTATAGTAACCTGAAGTAATAAGTTTAGACAATAATAAAAGTTGCCATGCTGTATTATTTATACGAAGTTAATTTTAGTAACCTATTTAAAATAATCGAGATATAAATTATAGATGACTCATACTTGTGTGCCAGAAAATATATTATATTCCTAAAACATTTGGTGTGTTGATTATGCTAATTAGTAGTAAGGTATTAATTTGTTCATTCTGATTAGATTCTTTCTGCAGCTTGGTGACTATGGTTCTGCCATCCAGTTCCTGGTCATGTCCAAGTGCAATAATGAAGCTTTCACATTAGCTCAACAGCACAACAAGATGGAGATTTATGCTGATATCATCAGTGAGTATTCCAGGTTAATAGTTCGTTTGCAATATGTTTTGTTGTTCTTTTAAGTGGTTTAGACCAATTTAAAATCATAAGCCAAGAGGTGTGAAGTTTGTTTTCCTAGCCTTTTTAATTTCCAGTCACCATGGACAGATGTGGCAATGTGTGTCTAATTCAGGCCTACAAGCTAGGCTTTGCTTTCAGCGTAGTTACCTCCCTTGGTCTTCAGTCTAGGCTGTGTTTTCAAATCTTGCCTGTGCTAGAGCTTTTTCTGTTTATCCATAGAGATAGAGCATGTGTCTAGACTATTTTCTTCTGTCCATTGAGGAATCCCTTTCTTTGACCTTGATATATGTAGTACTGCTTTTCCAAAACTGAGAATTTTACTGGTACAATTCTTGATTTTTATCCCCCTTTTTCATTGTTCCAGCTTTTTTCTTACATGTGTATGTCTCTTGTCTTTCCTTTTTTTCCCGTTAAGGCCCTTCATGGCCTCCTCTTCTCTCAGTGAGAGACAAAAATAAGACCTTACTGAGAATCATAGACTCATAGAATCATTAAGGTTGGAAAAGACCTCTGAGATCAAGTCCAACCATCAACCCAACACCACCATGCCTACTAAACCATGTCGTGAAGTGCCACACCTACCCATTTTCTGAACACCTTCAGGAATGGTGACTCCACCACCTCCCTGGGCAGCCTGTTCCGATGCCTGACCGCTCTTTTAGTAAAGAAATATTTCCTAATATCCAATCTAAACTTCCCCTGAAAAAACTTGAGTCTGTTTCCTCTTGTCCTATTGCTAGTTACTTGGGAGAAGAGACCAACACCTGCCTCACTACAACCTCCTTTCAGGTAGTTGTAGAGAGTGATAAGGTCTCACCTCAGCCTCCTCTTCTCCAGGCTGAACAGTCCTAGTTTCCTCAGCCGCTCCTCAGAAGACTTGTTCTCTAGACCCTTCACCAGCCTTTTTGCCCTTCTCTGGACATGGTCGAGCACCTCAATGTCCTTCTTGTAGTGAAGGGCCCAAAACTGAACACAGTACTCGAGGTGTGGACTCACCAGTGCAAAGTACAGGGGCACAATCACCTCCCTACTCCTGCTGGCCACACTATTCCTGATACAAGCCAGGATGCCGTTGGCCTTCTTGGCCACCTGGGCACACTGCTGGCTGATGTTCAGCCGGCTGTCGACCAGCTACCCTAGGTCCTTTTCTGCCAGGCAGCTTTCAGCCACTCTTTCCCAAGCCTGTAGCGTTGCGTGGGGTTGTTGTGACCCAGGTGCAGGACCTGGCATTTGGCCTTGTTGAACCTCCTACAGATGACCTCGGCCCATCAATACAGCCTGTCCAGTTCCCTCTGCAGAGCCTTAAGAGAAGCTGACTTTTACCTTTACTTTTATCAAGTCAGTCAGTAGCCAGCTTGTCAATTTGCAATAAATTTTACATTTTTCACCTCTGTCAGTCACCATTCTTTGTGGAAACAGTTCCACATACGTATCTACCAAATTATCTCGTATTTTCAATTAATCCCTTCCTTTAAGAAATGTATTCTTGTTATGAAGGTTATAAAAAAACTTGGCAGCAGGTAGCTTGGTAATATAGTGTTGCAGCTGCTTGTCAAGGTGGCCAGTATTGTTCTACCGTACCTTATGCGTTCTTGCTTCTCTCCTATCCAAAATAGGATGTCTCAAATTGTAATCTAGAGTGGGTGGAAAAAGGGTTTAAAACTAACTTTGGAGTGGTATCTGTCTTTGTTTTGGATGTGTATAGTAAAATGGAGTCTTGGTTAGAAGAGTAGGTAGTATTTCCTGCTACCCCATGGTTACATTGGTCCTGATAGTCTTTGTTTTGTGCAATACAGATGTACTCGTATATTCTTAAACTGTGAAAATAATTCAGTTGATAATCTCATAATCACTTGCTCTGGTTTGTTGTTGCCAAGACATAATGGAAAAATTCATTAGTAGGCCATAGTTACACCATTTTATTATGTCTGTTAAAAAATCAGAAATCCCACTATGGTGTAAAACCTATGGAGACCATTATTTCACTGCATTATTAGCTCCTAATATCTGACATTTAGACTGATTAAATTGGAAAAAAAATTATAAAAACATAATTTGAGTCTAGCTTACTTTGGTTTTCTTTCAATGTCAATGGAAAAAAAAATACATAGAATAGGAATTTGTTCCTTCAGTAGGGTCTTTGTCTTAATAAGAATACTCTGCTATCATTGCTATCTGTCTGTTGCAGGTTCTGAAAGTACTAGCAATGAAGATTATCAGAGCATCGCACTATATTTTGAAGGAGAAAAGAAACATTTTCAGGCGGGAAAATTTTTCTTGCTGTGTGGTCAATATGGACGGGTCAGTGCTCAAAGGATAAAACAGTGATAGTTAAATGTTCATAGAAACTGTTCAAAATACAGTACTTCAAAATCGGGGAAGTTCAGAGTAGACTTTAGCTGCCTTAACTGATGATATCCTGATATTTTTAAGAAGTGTAAAAAACATAAGTAAACTATTTATATTTACAATTATCTACATTGTATTCTGTGAATTATACACTGCCATGCGCATAACTTTTTTATAGCAGTAGAGGCTCCAGGTGGATCAATGATATACTGTTCCAAATGAATCTCTAAATGCATGAACACAGAAGCAGAATTTGTTTTTTTTATTAGCTTGAACAATGAAGACTTAGTTGCTGACTAATTAATTCATTTAATACTGTAGCATGCCCTAACTTAAAGCTTTTTTTTAAAAAAAAGGAAATATGTTAACTGAAGTTTATCAGTTGACACTCTTCCTTTTACTCGGTTACAAATCAGTGAACTGACACTTATTAAATGTTTGACTTTTGCTTACTGAACACATACAAAAAAATATTACTGATTTTTGCAAATTACAGCCATTGTAGGTGACCACCCCTTCATCTGGGGTGTAGGGGGAGTCCAGTGGTACATTAATCATTAATTTCTTCTCATCATATTGCTGTCAGCATCTTTCACAGACGAAGAAATACACCAGAATTTGGCAAAGACGCAACTCTTCTTTCTTGCAGGACTATCTGTAAGAGCAGCTGCTACCTCTATAGTGTATGTGATTATCCTTATGGCTGTAAAGTACAGTCAGGATAAGCATTCAGTGTGCCACCTGTCTGTCAAAATGCAGAGACAGATAACTTGATAAAAATGAGGAAAATATTAATTTCATGTATCTCAGTTTTAACTTTCATGTCATTTTAGGCATTAAAGCACTTCATGAAAAGTCCAAGCACAGAAGATAACTTGGCTATAGAAATGGCAATTGAAACAGTAAGCAATTTTGATAAAACAAAAAATTCTTTATCTTTTCGAGAAGTTTACGTTCAGTATTGTGACATTTTCTTAGCATCAGTGAGTATGTTTGGACAGATTGCGAATAGAAGGAATACTGTATCAGTAAAGGTGATATCTAAACATTAATAAAGTAGAGGTTAATACTGACACCAGAGGAAAACACGTTTTCAGTCTCCAAAGGACAGTTTATGAATACATTCAGATTTTTGTGGTTGTGTGTCAGACATTCTTTTGTGTGTCAGATTTTTAGCAATATCCCTATATGATTTTTCAGTTTTGCTGATTTTTCCAGTCTTCACACTATGATTAGAGAGGTCAGTATGCCTCCATTCTCGCTCTCTGTCACAGAATCACAGAATAGTTGAGATGGGAAGGGAGCTCCGAAGGTCATCTCATCCAACCCGCTTGCTCAAGGAGGGCCGCATAGAGCCGATTGCCCAGGACCATGTCCAGACAGCTTTTGAATATCTCCAAGGAGGAAGACTCACAACCTCCCTGGGCAACCTGTGCCAGTGCTTGGTCACCCTCACAGTGAAAGAGTGTTTCCTGATGTGTGGATGGAACCTCCTGCATTTCAGCTGGTGCCCATTGCCTCTGGCCCTGTCACTGGGCAAGACTAAAGAGAGCCTGGCTCCTTCCTCTTTGCACCCTCCCTTCAAGTATTCATATAACTGACAGGATGTCCCCTGAGTCTTCTCTCCTCCAGCCTCAAGAGTCCCAGCTCTCTCAGCCTTTCCTCATGAGCGATGCTCTACGCTCTTCATCACCTTAGTGACCCTTTGCTGGACTCTCTCTAGTATGTCCTTCTTTCTCTTACTGAGAAGCCCAGAACTGGATACAGTACTCCCAGTGTGGCCTCACCTGGAGTAGAAGGGAACGATCACCTGCCTCGATTTGCTGGCAACACTTCTAATGCAGCCCAGGATGCCATTATCCTTCTTTGCTGCAAGGGCAGATTGGTGATTCTCGTTCAACTTGACCCCCATGTCCTTTTCTACAAAGCTGCTTTCCAGGCAGCCCCCAGCATGTGCTGGCACACGAGGCTGTTCCTCCCCAGGACCAGGATTTTGCACTTCCCTTTGTTGAACTTAATGAGGTTCCTGTCAGCCCATTTCTCCAGCCTGTCAAGGACCCTTCGGATGGCAGCACAGCCCTCTGGTGTATCAGCCACTCCACCCAGTTTTTTATCATCAGCAAGCTTGCTAAGGGTGCACTCTGCCCCATTATCCAGATCAGATTGGATGCAGTATTGACCCCTGGGCTATGCTGCTAGTTCCTGGTTTTCAACTAGACTGTATATTTGATCACAACCCTCTGGGCCTGACCATTCAGCCAGTGTGCCTCACTGTCTGCTCATCCAGCCCATACTTCATCAGCTTCTCTATGAGGATGTTATGGGGAGACAGTGTCAAAAGCCTTTCTGAAGTCAGGGTAGACAATATCCACTGCTCACTGCTCTCAGCTTCCACCATCAGACAGAAGATGAGTTGCAGCATCAGTCTTACTAATACCTTTTGGTTTTCATCCTTATTATCTCTAAAAATCTCTCTTCCATTCCTAAAAACAGAAGTAGTTTGGGATGAAGCAATTTTTGCTTAGTTATTTTGCTCATGATGTGTAAAACTCTGTAGTCATCGGGTCTCCGGCTCATACTGCACCTCAGTATGTGTAAACCTACTCTGTTTCTTGAGATTCCTTTCTAGACAGTATCTGCTGGAAACCTGCCTAAGGAGGCCCATTGCCAGCTTCCATCTAAGCATCCACTGTAACTTTCATTTTTCATCCAAACCATGCTCAGCCTGCTTCTGTTCCCTTGAAGAACTCACAGCTTTGAAAATCATGTTAGGCATCACTAGAGTTTTTTCAGGCTCTTTAACAGTAGACCTGACTGTGCTTAGAGCTAGCACAGCTGCTCTTGAGGCCTTCCATCTCACAGAGCTGTTGGCAGGGCTTGCAAGACTCAGATTTGAGGTGTCTAATGCTTTCCTCTGGATCCAGATGTTTCAGCCCAAATGAATAAACCAAAGGCTGTGAAACAGCACAAAGACTGTTGCTGCGGTTGTACCGTATGTATCCTTGTGGAATCTGAACATCTCAGCCATATTTGTGAGACGGTCTCTTCAACTGGTCGGATTGTGTTGGCTCTGTTCTTGTAACCAGCACTGGATATTCCTCCAAGACACAAATTGTGCTGGGTTGATAGACATAGCTTTGTGACGTGGTCCCTAGATTCAGATGCCTGCCCAATGCTGAAGCAGAGGAACGGTTTGTGTTGGTAGAGACCTATTTCGTTATAATCCCCTGGCATAACACGTCAGAAAATAAGTATGAACTACTGCATGTCAAAGCTGGTGAACCAAGTAATCACCTGGTTTGAACACACAGAACTAGAAAAATAATGTTTTAAATCTATCTAGTTTCAGTGTTTTTTATCAGAAGCCTCCTTATGAGTAAGTATTTTTCCTTTCTCTTTCATATCATAGTTTCTTCTGTCTTTATTTAATAGGTGGGACGGGCAAAAGATGAAGCCCTAACAAGTCAGCTGATAGACTATCTTATGGGAGAGAGTGATGGCATGCCCAAGGTATTGTATTTTTACCATTGTTATTGTGTCACATTGCTGTAAGATCTTTTGAGCTTACCGTGTCCTAAAATTTTTGGTAGACACAGATTATGTTTTAGCTTGGTTTCATTAAGGAGCAAGACTTATATTATCACTCTGCGAGTCACTCACCCAGTAACTTCAGTTTCAGCAAGATAAGATAGGAAGCAACTATAATCATCTTTCTCCAAGCTTTATGAAAGCATGTAGTTGGACAGAGGAGATGCAAATTAACGCTTATACTGAGAGAAAGAGACAAAGCTTAGCTGTTTGTTCATGGCAGTTAGCCAGCTGGATGTTGCCTTTCCCAGATGGACAGTCAGCATGTGTGTGCCTCAGGACTAGCTGCAGCACTGATCTCTTCTTGCAGCATGGGGAGTTGGTCGAACAGTTGCAGTGGAAGAAAGTAAGGTAGTAGATAAGGAGATGAAGGACAAAAGCCCAAAGATGATCAGGCTACATTAGTTCCTGTGTTCACACATCAACGTAAGACATAAAAATTGTGAACAGATTTCCAAAATTACCAGCACCCTGTTGATCTCTGAAGTGATTAATGACTATGTTTTCAAAACAAGCTTAGCCCAAAGCACCTCAGAAATTCACTACTGAGATCACTTGAAAATGTAATGGCTTCGTGTGGATGTCCATATGACAGTTAAGCCTTATTTAAAAAAAAAAAAACCAGCTCTTTTTTGATTTCTTATTATGTAGAATTATTTAGTTTAAAGTTTGAATTGATTATTCATAGAGTCACCTTCATCAGTGGATACAGGCTGTACTTCTGTAAACTAAAACACAGAGTTTCTATTCTGTGTTTGAGAATATATATTTAATTCATGATAGAAAATTTTAAAAAAATGGGAAGCACATTTTAAGATTTTTGGTGACAGACCTTCCTAATGTGGAAATTCGATTAATAGGAGAATAAAATACCATGGACACTTGATGTTTATGTTTTCACTCATCATTGCCATAGAAAATCTTCTTTGGATCCTTAGAACCTTACATTTTTTTTCTTTTGTACTATTTAAGAGGTGCTGTGTGAGATAAGAGGTGCTCTGTGCTATAAGGCTTCTTTTACTGTTGTGTGATCAATTAATAATGTTTAGAAAGGACCATTACCCTTTCTTCTAGGCTTCCTGCTCCTTTGTTAAAAGCAAACCATGCACTGGGTGTGATAAAAGACTTGGCAGACTGGTAGACTATTTCGTCTTTTTCTCTCATGTATATATGGATTTCTAGATGAAGTGCATTAGGGAGAATTCGCTTTGAATAATCTGCCTTGGCAACATTTTGGAAGATACTTGCTGGCAGATATTTCTGTATTGGCTGCCAATGCCATCAGTTTGGTAATAAAAGAAAAGGATCGTTCACAGAGCAAGCAGAACATAGATTAGGTCTGTGCTATATATGCAATACAAGAAGTAGATTTTGACCATATTCCGTTGATACGATTTTTTTTTTCCAGGACAGATCAAAAATGTCCACTGTAAATAGAATGTTAGACAACAGAAAACAGCATTTGAGGTTCAGATGACAAACAGCTGTTTTGCAGAGTGACTGCTAATAGGCTCTCCGGTTTCTCCAAGTTCAAGCTATAGAAAAATGGGCTTCACAGTCCATTTTTGGCTTTGATGTCCATAGAGCTTGTGGTACATTCAATCATATTTGGGCTTGAGTTCATGGAATTCAGTGTCTGAGCCACTTCCAGTTCTGCTGCCTGTTAGGCAGAGCTTGAATGTGAGCTAAGTGGCGCTGCACCTATGTTTTTCTACTGTGAAAGCCAGACCTCAGGTGCGGATGTTGCAGTCTGCAATTAATTCCTTAGTCAAGGAATTCAAGGTCTCATACAGACTCACAGTAAATAGTCAGGTGCAAAGTGATACATATGGAAGAATAAGGTCTGCCTTACTGAGGGGAGTAAGACTTGGTAATGATGGAGATGACATGGTCTTGGTGCAGTAAGTTTATTTCACCCCTAATGTTACAGCTGTGGCTCATGATTCTGTTGGGAGAGTAGAAATTCTGTCTCTGTCCTCTTTGTATGGTGCCTAGAGATTAAGGGTTTGATATTTTAGACTTTTAGAGACACTGGACAGTTGATGGCCAAGCCAACTTTGCTTTTATAAATTAAAAAAAAACAAAAAAAAAACAAAAAAAGCCCCACACTTCTATCTCTTTATTATTTACCTCTTATTATTTACCTGTAATTTGAAATGTGAACATTAATAAAATTGAGAGAAGCAAAACACAGTGAAACAAACAAAATTCAATTGCAAGAGACCAGAAGAGAATGAAGCTGTTGGAGGCATTAGATGAAGGATCTGTGTGGCATCAATGTAAGCAAAAGTAATTTCATATTTATGCTGAAAGTTGGGTAGGCAAAAACTGTAGCATCCAGTCTTTTCTAAGAGCAGCAGCCTAGCCATCTGATTGAAAGAAGTGCAAGAAGAGCATAGGACTGGATAAGGGAAGTGAGCTACAGTATGATCTCCGTAGTGAAAAGGTTCTAGAGATTTTAGAATACACTTAGGAATTTAATGAATACTGTAATTTCCATATTTAACATTGTTTTGAACTCCAATGTACAGCTTTCTTTTCCTTGTTTAAAAGTTCTCTCTTGTTCTTCTGAATGCTGTAATCCAATCTGCTATAGTCTCTCTCAGTGAGTAACAAAATTTTACTTTATCAAATCATACGTATTTGTTTCAAAAATCTACTTAAAAAACAATTCATCTTTATCCTTATGCTATGGAGACACTGGTTTTGAAATTATCAAGCAAATAGGGTTGTTTTTAGAGAATAGCAGCTTTTATGTGGTGGTATTTTTGTAAAGCTAAAAGGAAGAGTGAACTAAAAGTAGCCATGCAGCAGAAACTTGCTAATACTTTCAGGCATTGACCTTCAAATCATACAATTGCTCACAGCAGCCTGATTGGTTTAAATCTTTCACAGCCAACAATTATGTGGCATTTCAATTTTAATATTATCAAAATTGTTATGCTTAGCAAAATTTTGCTACACTGTTGTCTGACTAATTATAAACTATTTCTTAAATGTATTATTGTGTCAGCTCTTGCATTTGTTAACTTTAACATGTAAAGATTCTTGATTTGTCATGTGTGTTCTTTTGTAATTTTTCAGGGAGCATTAACTAGCAAGGTCCTGCTGTTTCTGTGTGCATATTTCCTAAGTATGTGTGTTTTAAAAAGCAAAACTAGATTAAAATCGTGGCTATCTAATATTAAAATCAGTTAGACTGCAACAATAAATTTTTCCAAAGACCTTAGGAAATGTGTTGTCCATTGAAAATTTCTTCCTGCATGTTTTTATTTTAAAATGGCTGACTTTAAATGTAAGAATATGAGTAAAACATGAGACTAATTTTTTCTTAAATGCCTTCTACTTCCATATTTTTTTATACCTATGGCTGCAATGCAAGTCGTTTAAATAGATTATTTAAATAAAATGTAATTAGGGACATGGCAAATACTGTATAAAATCACTGCTCCATGGTAGGACAGGATCCTTCTCCTGCTGCACCAGGAGAAAAGGGAGAAGCAGACTGGATGGGGAAGAAGTGCAGCCTTCTGCTGTTGTCAGTGGAACAGCCATCCATGGTCATTAGGATGTGTCAGAAGTTGGGGAGAATTACATCACAACCGAGCATTCATATAATAATTTTTGTTTTACCCCACTCGGGGAATAGCAGTTTTTCTTTTTAAGGCAGTTTACAGTGGATAAATAATATCCACTAATATAAGTAGTTGTGGTTAATTTATTATCCAGATAACTATTTCATCATTCTTCAGTTATGGTTCTTATGATGTTTGACCTTTTGATCCTGTGTTACTTAAAATTCTGCTCCATCATTACTTTTAAACTGATTACTTTTGGTCACTTCATGTTTTTCCTTCTATTGCAAGTTAAAAAGAAGAATTTGACTTGCCTTTTTTCTTTCTGTATGCTAGTCTTTCTCTCTTGCTTTTATTTCTGCGATTTTTCATCATTTTTTTCCTTGCTTCTCAAGTAGGGAGTTAATCTTTGCAGTCACATGCTTATAAGGGAATGTCTTTATATCTTTCATGTTTCTGTTCCTTTGAATTTCTGCCTTTTTTGTTATGTGTTTGAGACTTACATACAAAACCCACATGGTATTCCAGGGAACAACACAACATTGATTAATATAATCCTATTTAAAGAAACCTTTCTATCATTTTAACATAGAATACACATTGTAAATGTTTGGGTTTACTACTAATATTGCAGAATTAGTTGGTTTGGGTTTTTTGCTAGGCTGTCTATAAAGCCACCAGTGTCTTTTCTGATTTGTCTATTTATGTTCGAACCCTACCATTGTATATGATACTTCAGCTTAATTTAATCTTGATTATAAATATTATCATGTACAGATTACTCTTTACTGATCCCATTTTAGAAATCACTGCTGAAGATATAAAATAGTGACACTAGCCTGTTTTTGGTTTTGTTTTGGTTTTTTTTTTTTCACTTAATAGCCCCTTTTCATCAAAAGCACGATCACTGTATTTTGTATTCTAGCTGTACTTTTAGGAATAACGTCATTTGAGGATTTTCTGAAAATCCTTATGAAAGACTAATTTTCTTTGCTCATGTTGATTTCTTTTGTTTTCACTAGTCCGCTAGAAATTTGAGCGCACTTTACAAAAGTAGAACTCATGTTTGCTTTCTTCAGTACTGCCATCTTGGTTTTTTAACATTTTGTTTTTAAATTATTTCACTAATTTTCATGCTGTTGGATTGCCAGTTCTTGGGTGAACCCTTTGCTACATTTGCCACTCTCAAATCATGTAATGTATCAAAAGTACATAGTATTGCAAATTATAAATTTTATGCATTTTGTTAACTGATCGTCCCCTTAATTTTCAATTTTTTAGCTGTCTCCGATGTCTGCCATCTGGTCCCAGAACAATACAGTCTTCAGTGGCCAGATGTTGTCACCCTTGTCCACACTAAGCAGTGTTTGCATCTAGATGCATAACACAATTCAGTGTTTCTAGCACTCTGTGTGCCTAACAGTCTGCGGGCGTCCATGCTGACAGGGCTTGGCGACTGGCTGCCGCAGCTCACGGGGGTCCTGGGCTGGGTGTTTGTCCAAGGGTACCAACAGCCAAAGCTTGCAGCTGAACGTAGCATAGCTACAGCATGGGGGTACCAAGAGCCCTTAACAAAACAAGCCAGCTTGCCTGCTTGCTTTGGAGAATGTGGTGGTGGGATGAGCAAGTAAAGAAAGGGAACAGAGCAGTATGTATTGAGTTAGTATTAATTGCTTTTGTATGATTTAATTAAGGATGCCAAGTACCTATTCCGATTATACATGGCACTAAAGCAATACAGAGAAGCTGCCAGAACTGCTATAATAATTGCCAGGGAGGAGCAGTGTTCAGGTAAGTCTGTTTTCTCTGATGTGACGGCATCTCTGATGCTACATCCTTGCAATACTTGGGGTACTGTTATTTATATAGGATTAGACTTAGAAAAGATGTGTTTAATTCAAGTTTAGTTTTGAATTTGAAGTAGCATTTGTGGAAATGTTGGGACTCATACCTGTAGATTAAATATTGAAAAAAAAGTTGTGGAAAATACCTATATTCCCTATTACATTCAAGTAAACATAGTGATTAAGATTGCCTGCAACTTTTCTGTTTATCACAGATCTCAGAATTGCAGTTTTTGCACGTGGTTTCTGACTTGGATGCTGACACTTTAGTCTTTGCCTGTGTTTTTTTTCAGTGGGAGATGTGCACAGGAGATGATTTCTGTTGAAGGATCAGGCATCTGCTTACTTAAGCCTTCTTTTCCCCTGTAATAGGTAGCTGAAGTTAGAAATAGGAAGAAGCAGTAAGAAGAGAACAGGGCTAGAAGCAAAATAGCTAGCGCCTTTATTATTTGTGCTCCTCTGTAGCCATGGCAACAGCCCTACCATAATACTCCTTGCTTTTCATTTCAAGTAAGTTAAGAAAAATATCTATAAAGGAAAAATAGCAGCCTCAGGAACAGCCCAGGCGAATTAACAGTTATGGACTGCTCCTCAGCATTGGGCTAAGCAGTGGAAAATCTCTTAAACCCTTGGCAAACGTGATCTCCCAGTTCATCATAGCAGTAAATAATGCATTTGTGCTAATTATGTAAGCAGGAAATATAAAGGCTTAAGGCTTTAAATATTTACTAGTTTCTCTGAATCTGAAAACTTGTATCTAAAATGCAGTATCCCATACTGTATTTCATATTCCCTAATAGTATAGATGTGTGCTGCAGCGGTGTAATGATAATGGCAATATTTTTCTCATTAAAATCACCAGCCTTGCAGTAACTGTTTCCTCTACAGAGGCACAGTTTTAGATTGTCCCCCTCTTCCTTCAGGCCGTTTCAGTGAGTTTGATTCAGAAGTTTACACCAATATAGTTTGTTCTTTCCTTAAAAATCCATTTTAAAAATAATATTTAAGTCATACTGTTTGGTCTTTTCCTTTGGGTGTGCCGTTTTGTGTGCAGTTTTCCTTTAAGTTGTTTTTATGTAATCACAGGATTGTAAGACTGATCATATTATACTGAGAGTCAGTAACACAGCATGAAAAATTAATGTTGTTTTCCCGCAACTAATACTGGAGCACTATTTAGCTGCTTCACACAAGTTGCACAGGTTGATTGAACTGTAGTGTATAGCACACAACAAATTGCTCTGTAGAAGAAGAATAACGTTTGCTGATAGAGAAATAGAGAGAGATGAAAAAATTTTTGCTGAAGTAACTGAATCTGAAATTTCCTTTAAATGCCTCCAGCTGCAAAGAGTGTGACTTCCTTGTACTCTAATAATAGGGGGGAACCCCAACCCAACCCTAAACAAAGCAAGAACAAACAACTAGCTAAGAGTAGACTAAATATATGAAACACTGGTTGTTTTCAGCCTACGTTGATAATTTAGTGAAATCCTGTGGTTTCTGGACAATCCTTGAGAGTAATCTTGAAGCAGTATAATCTAGTGAATTCACATTCAAATTTTAGTTACCCCTCTGACAGATTTTGGGTTTGGTTGGTTGCAGAGGCAAGGAGTTGCCAAAGCAAATGGTAAAGTAAAAGCAGGTTAAATTAACATTTAAACAACAGCTTTTGAATATCTGACATTGAAGAGCAAAAAGAAGTAACATCTCTAAATGCTCTAAAAATACTTTTTCTCCTAATTATTGTGGAAGCAATGTACTGAATACAGCATCTTCTATTTTTAAAGTTTTATTATACAAAATTGTCATCCACATATGTATTTTGCTACTCGTTAGATGACTTCTCCAAGTGTAATTTTTTTTCTTAGTTAACTCCCTGGCTGATGTAGTTTAGGATACTGTGACAAGCAACTGCTTGTGACTTTTCAAAGAAATTGTTATGCAAAGGTTTTGCTCTAAGAATCAATGTAACTTCCTGTTCAGCTTCCGTGTATGTCCTTAGTAAGGAAATTGTTACGAAAAAATAAATTTACTGTTCATTGTTGTTTGTTTTTAAGGAAACTACCGAAATGCACATGATGTTCTTTTCAGTATGTATTCAGAGTTAAAGACCCAGAAGATTAAAATTCCTTCTGAGATGGCTACAAACCTTATGATTCTGCACAGCTATATTCTAGTGAAGGTAAAGAACTGAGAAACTGAATTCATGCGCGAGTTGCACAGTCTCTGATTTATTGAACTGTACATATGGATGCTCTGTGTATATGAATTACATTGTCATACAGGTGGTATCTCAGAATCCCAACGAGCTTCAGGAGGACAATCCATGGTTGTTTTCTGCCCCTTTGATTAGCATATTCTTTTTTTAAATACTGAATAATTAAAAACCTACATGTGGCTTCCTGTATTTCTTTTGCATTCGTACTTACAAATGTTATGCTACTAGTACAATTATTATTTATTAGTTATTCTTATTATTCATAAGCAGATCACTACTTTTCTGTAAATGAAATTAAGCAGGGGGGCTCAAATGATTGCTAGTAATTAACCCATGGCCCATTCAGGCTACGGCCAGCTTCTGGCCTCCCTCCCTACCAGCAGTGAGGCACGAGCAGGCAGGTAGTGGGCTGAAGGCCAGAAAGGCTACTCCGGGAAAGAGCTGCTGTGAAGTCTCTGGTCCTTTCGATAGTTCATGATACACCTCTGCTCAGCTCCATCAAAGAGCCGTGGGTGTGCAGCTCCCAGAAGGGCAAATGCCAAGAGCGGGCTTCAGGACTTACTCTCTGAAGGCTGCAGTTAATTCGATGTTTGTTGTATTCCAGACTCACGTGAAACGTGATGATCACATGAAGGCAGCACGCATGCTTATACGCATAGCGAACAACATCAGCAAGTTCCCATCACGTAAGTGCGGGCAGCGCAGAAGCGCGTGCTGTGTTTTACAGGGCAGTTCATTAATCATTGCACTGGAAGGTACATTTACCTCCTGTGACCCTGTAGGGCACATGACAAAGTGTAAATACACAGGGTACTCTGCTGTCCCACACAGGATGGCTCTTGGATATATGGCCTCCAGGAAGTGTTCCTCACCAGCAGCTTAATCTGTCCTCATCCACCGTAACTGCAGTACCGAGCTGCCCGAAGTCTCAGGATTGTGTGTAATTAACTGATTGGTTCTGTGACTTCATCACAAAATTGTAATCAAGCTTCTTTTCAAAATACTTTTTGGGTACATGGAAAAATGCAGACTTTAAACAGTGCAGACCAGATTTGGGAGAAATGGTTATAATCGAAACATTCCTGCTGCCATGCTGAGCTTCAGGAATGCAAGGCAGTGAGAGGTGAAACCAGGATTTTCTGGTATACAGTTACAAATTGTGCAACTGTGTACCACAAGGAAGAAGAAAAATACTGTCATTTTTCATCAGTACCTTTTTAGCCATATTGGCTCAAAGGCTTTCAACATTAATGTTGGTAAATAAACATTTGACAGCATTGTTTCATTCTGTTACAGACATTGTGCCAATTTTGACTTCAGCTGTAATCGAGTGTCATAGAGCAGGATTGAAGAACTCAGCCTTCCGTTTTGCTGCTATGTTGATGAGACCAGAGTATCGTAATAAAATAGATCTTAAACACAAAAAAAAAATTGAAGCAATGGTCAGGTGAGCAGTGTTAATCTGTACTTTCAAATGTAGACAAGGCTTTATTTGTAATATTATTTTTACTTATAAAGTCTGTGGGCTTTATCCTGTTTTCCTGTTATTTCACTGTCTCAAATTCAGAAGGCTAAGAACCATTGCCCCTCTTCTCTGAAAATTAAAGGCTCTTTTGTTCCCTTGGATGCAATTAACCTGAAATGCAACGTGCATGTAAAATGCTTCCTAACCAGCAGTTACATTTTCCATCTTGTCCACACAGCCCTAAGTGCAGCCATACAGCTGCAGTTAGGGATGTCCATGTAAACTGTGAGCTACTACAGCAGCAGCAGTATGCTCTTCTGCGATTTAGGCTGCTGACTAAATGGTTAAGATAAAGAATGGAAGGGCAAATCAAAGAGATGAATTCTTCACATTTTCTTCCTTATCTGAAGTTCTGTTTTGATAGATCCTAGCCAGTATTTTCTGCCAGAGGAGGAAGCATAGGTGAGTGTATAAGAGCAGGGCAAGCCTATGTACTGCCTTTCTTGTTCGTTCTACTGGCTTCTAGCCGTGTTGAGGCTCGAGGACTTGCTGAGCCCGTATGGCTGTTTTAGGTGTTTATTAAGTCTCTGAGCTCTCCATGAGCTTATCCAGCATCTCTGCTTGAAGCCATGTAAATTTTTAGTGACAGGTGACTCCCATGACAAGAAGTTCCATTCTGTCAAGACTGGTCCCTAGCTAGGTTAATGTGGTGCCTCATAGTTTTCCTCTTGGGAGAGACCTAGCCTTTTCTGTGTCACGACTTCATAGACCTCTATTTTTTTTTTCATATATTTTCAGGACCTGAAGAGTCTCAGCTTACACAGCTATTATTTTATGGATACTGATCCGTATGGCCTTTGTCTGAAACCCTTTTACAGCCTTTTTGGAGAAGGCAGGACCAAAGCTACACATTGTATTTAAGATGTGGGCAACCCATGGATTTATGTAGTAGCAGAGTGACTCTGTGTTCCACCCTACTTGATTTGCTTCCAGTGTTTTTAAAACAAGCCAATGTTTTCATAGCATATATTACAATTGCAAGCTCCTGCTCCTAAGCCACAGCAGTTCGGCATCCATCAACTTACATATGGAAACTTTTTTCCAATAGGCCTTGCTTTGGCTTCCCCCCCACCCTTGTATTTTCTTGTCACAAAGTTCTGCTGAAATTCTCTGAAGCTGGCTCTGGCCCATATCAGTCTGAGTATTATGTACAAGCTGTGGCAGCACGTTGTTTTCACTTGTATTTTATGAGCATGCAGAACAGCAGTAAGTCACCTCAGGTGTGTACAGTGAGAACTGTTTAGTGTCTTTTAACCGTCTTTTTTAATTCATGTGAAGTTCTTCCTTATTACCTGCTTGTTAATATTTCTAGTACATTCCAGGAAGCTTCTAAAATATGACATCAATGCTAAAAGCCATGTTGATGCATTCTTAATCTGTCGTGTTTATCCATACCTCAGATTTCCTAAGAGGAGACAAAGGAACAGGCCATTGCAGGAGAAGCATACAGGCCCAGGCTCATACAATGGCAAATTAGGGTTTCTACAAAGTATCAAGATAACTAAGGAAGCCATTTAATTGTCTCCAAGGTTACTAGGCTAAACATTAGAAAGGATGTTATCTTCCTCTTTGGAATATACACCGAAAGTGAATCTAAGCTCTTCATCTGTAAATGTTCCACAGAAGATTAATGTCACACAAGAAATCTAAAATAAAACCCCAATCTCCCTTGCCCTTAACCCAGGTGCTGTGATGTCTGGATCAGGACCATCATTCTGACAGACACCTGGATGAAAACAAGCCTGTGAAAGGCAGTTACAAGCTGTGTAGTCCTACTAGGATGCCGGTTTTATTTCTTGTGACTTCAGTTCTTTCTGTTGCTCTTGCCACAGAAAAACACTGAAATAGAGAAACCATAGCTTTATCTTCTATAAGCTTTCAAAGTATTATGATCTGTTACAGCTTTAAAAAGGTTGTATTGTTTCAAATTAGATGGAAAATTACCTATTTCTGAGCTCACATAATTCTGATGAAGCTTGGGAGATAGTTAAAAGGAATTACCAGGTAGAACATAAAACAGCAACTGGAAGCGATGCAAAAAGAGGAAAAACCCTTACTAAGTATCAAAGGCATTGTAAGATGTAAACATCTTTGTTCAAGTTCAAAGCACTTGAGGGTTTTAATTCACATTTGTATCTTACTTCTAGACACCCAGACACAACAGAGGAGGCAGAGGAGCCAACAACAGCCTGTCCCTACTGCGCACTGCAGCTCCCAGAGTGCGAACTTTTGTGTCCCAGCTGTAAAAACAATCTCCCGTACTGTATTGCAACTGTGAGTGTCTGCTGTGAATGCAAAGCTGTGTTGCTTTGCTGGTAGCTTCAAGCCAGATGTTTTTGTGTGTTTGTTTGCTGTGGGTTTTTTCCCCAAGCTGTTACCAAAGAAGTTAAAAACATTCTTGTTGTTTTTAACTATCACAGAGTGTCCTTAGTTGCCACCTACAAGTTGCAGGCACTTAAGGGTGACAGTAAAAGCCCAAAGTGGTTCTGGAAGACTTCGGCTTCCTGGGAAGGCTGGTGGTGCGCCAGGCCTCCCTGCACACCCAGCACGGGCGTGCTCGGGAGGACACACAGGCAGGATTGCAGTGCCGGTGCCTCCCCAGCTCAGCCCCTTCTCCGGGGTGCGCCAGTGCTCGGAGCAGCACTGGCAGAGATGGAAGGCCCCCTTTCCTCTTCCATGTGCAGGAGCTTGTGGAGGGCACAGCTCTCCTCCCCCAAACTCCAGGCTGCCAAGACTGCAAATAAAAACAACCCCAAACACGTAGTCACTTCAAAAAACTGTTTTGGGGAATGCCCAGAATGTAACTGAAATTTTAGGCGCTTCTGAGGTTAAGTAATGATTCAGCCAGTGACCTCCGCATTTCTTGTATTACTGATCCTTACAGAAATGAGAAGTTCCAACGTTTTCGTGTCAGGATACTTCCGAGTGTACTGAAATGGTGTGGATGGGGTACATGTCCCAGTGCAAGAGCTGTGCAACTCACTGTTACCAGCCTCAGCAGAAAATCTTTACACTGAGGCTAGCTACTATGTCACCAACGCTTTGACTAGGTTCAAGTGATTCGTCGCACTAGAATTACAGAAAAATCAAAGTTTACTTGAGCAGGAAGCAAGTGTTGGAGTTAACATTCTTTATTAAAACTAAAGAATTAGGCCTTACAAAAAATATTAATAGCAGTTACCTATTTTTTTACTCTATTGGTTTAGCAGAGTAACATAACCAGTATATTTCAGACATCGCCTTAAGGAAAAAAAAACCAAGGCTTTTATATACAATTTTGTGAGCTGAACATAATGCACGTATTCATGTATATTTCACATTGCTTATTTATGCTCCATCTCAGTTATAGTTCATTTATGTGACAGGTATTTGTAACATCATTAGGAATGCAGAATTTTCAAAGATGAGAGTCAGTATCAGAAGAGTCTACTGTTGCGTATTGTATTAGAGCATAAATCTCTCAATACAATTCAAGGTGCTGCTGTGTTTTTATAGTATTGCCAAGGTAGATAGGAATTCTTTCTCTCAAAAGCAAAGCAGCCAACCATAGCAGAAAGAGGAAATCCTTTCTGTTTAAAGCATCAAGTGCCAGGCAGTCACTGTGCTCACACAGCTGGCAACGATGACTGCGACCTCCTGAGCTCAGCTGAGGTGGCATTGCAGGCGGCTTGAATATCACATGCAACACCAACAATCCCAGGAGATGTACAGACATCTCTAGACACAGATCTACAGATAACATTCTACAATTGCCAAACTAGAACTACTTTAAAAATTGTAATTCAATACACTCTTAAATCTCTTTTTAAAAAAGAGGAATGTGAATTATAATGAAAACACTGCATCTCACCAAGAGCTGCTTTTCTAGTTACAGAATTTACACAGTAACCAGACTACAGTAACACTATTACGGTTTGGGGTTTTTGATTCCCAAAGACCTTTAGAACTCAGTTGCTGACTTTTTCGTCACAGTGACAGGTACAAAACGAAACACCTGCTGTACTAGGACAGCACATGCCATTTAATTACTTGTGCTTTGCGTGCAGGGTCGGCACATGGTACGAGACGACTGGACAGTCTGCCCCCACTGTGACTTTCCTGCCCTCTATTCAGAATTCAAGAAGTAAGTTGGGATATTTTTTCTATTGCAGGATTCCAAGGTTTGTTCATATTTTAGCAGCAAACGGTTTCATTTGGTACTAAAAGCATGTAACGGCTGGGGCAGGGGGGACGAGGAATCCCCCTTAAGTGGTAGTTTCATCCAACATGCAGAACATCGCTTCAAAGCGGACCAAAAGCTACACTAAGGAATTCAGCCAGAGATGCAGGGCTGCAGGGCTCCAACAACAGGACAGTCCTGCCCCTCCCAGGAACATGACCTGATGGGGGCACGGGGCGGGGGGGAGGGCAGAAACACAGGCACAGCAGCAGTCACCCAGACAAACAAAATACGTGCAGTCCTGGGTGCAGGCTCAGGCAGCAGTCAGCTCTCGTCCCTGTTAATCATCTGTGTTAGAAGGGGATGGGATAGCGCTGTCCAGATGTTGGGAAGCATGAAGCTGCAGCAGAAGCTTCACATTCCAGCCTGTGTGCCTTTGTGGATGTTTGAATTGCCAAACTTTTCTCACATACCACCCACCCTCTGCTCCACCTAGACAGAAGCAGCTGTTGCTCTGGCCTGGATTTCTTACAAAGCACAGCTCAGAGCTTTGCTCTGTGCTTTCTCGCTCAGGCACAGCTGTCCCCTTGAAAAATGTCAGAATTATCATTTGAGCAGTTACCCTTCTTTTAAAACAGCATGCTACAGAACAAAAACATCTGCCCAATGTGTGCTGAAAGGATTGACGTTGTTCAGCTTAAGAAAATAAATGATTGCACGCAGTACCTCAAACCAGAAGATGGGGACCAATAAATGCAGGTATGTGCCAGAGCCTGTATTTTTCACTTAGCAGAGCTCATTCTGGAGGACACTGGGAGTTTTTCCCAGCAAGGGAAATGCAGCATTCATGAATCTAACATGCAGCCTGGGTCTATGCCTCAGGTAACTAAGAGCCAGCTGTAGCACCTGCTTGCCCTCAGGCATGCAAGCACAAGGTTTTGCAACTGCAGCTAACCTGGCTGTTAAATCATTCCAGTTGTGAGGCTTTAAACCAGTTTACCTCTATGATGACATTACCATCTGCAACACGTTCTGGTCTGGAACATGTTCCTAGACACCCGTTGTGCTTTAGCAGCACAGTTTGAAGATCTCAGCACCACCAAATCTTCCTACACTGTTGGTAGATCCGTAGGAGGAGAGATGCTGACTGGCAGGAGCAGATCTGAGATGCAGCTTACAGGAGCTTAGCTTCTGTGTTTAACAGAATATATCGCAGGATAACAGCAATGTAGAATTGGCTTGAAATACTCGTATTTCAAAGCACAAGACCACTGCTCCATCTACACCACACACTAAGATCCAGGCTTTGGTTTTGTTAAAGGAAAGGTAACTCCTTTTCAGTTAAAGTTCCTTATTAATTTTGATATTTGAAGGCAGATGTAGTAGTGCAGACACCTTATGTGAAAACTTAGCTACAGGTCAAAGTAATGCCCAAGTTATATATACACCCCAATAACATTATTTTTGTTAATTTTTTTTCCCCTCTGGTCTGAGAAAACCATGTAGTTTGCTGTCACTGTCTTTGTGTCTTGGGCTATGACTAACCACTTCTGTTTATTTTCAGAACTGCAGGTATTGTCTGGCAAGCAGCAAGGAAAGCTCTGCCAGTACACTACATATGGCCAGGATTTAATAACAACCACCACCCATGTCAATTCTATTTTGTGATAGCCTGCAAATATTTAGCTTTTGATAAATTTTGTACTTTGATTTATTGTAGTAATAAAACTCATTGGTAACTCTTCTTAAGCAAATTTTGCATTTTATCAGCACCAAAGACAAAGCAAGGGCCCTTCTGTGTTATGCAAGTGGCAAACCCTGATCCGGCTCTTTTCAACATCAGTTCTGAACTTGTATGACTATTTTCTATTAAACATTTCTTAGTCTTTAATTGAAACCAGATGGGAATACTTAAAGATACAACTCATACAAGCACAGACTCCTCGAGTTTCGGAACCAAACCCCTCACTGCGTTTCTGCATCTTCAGCTGAACAAAAGGGAAGTTACAGGGAAAGAGTAACACCACATCCTGTACGCAAAGGAAAGCCAGAACCTTGGAAGAGAACAGACAGAACGTTCCATGAACTTAAGCAAAACTTTAAAAGACTCCTGTGAAATGTTTTATTGTAATTTTATACACTGCTTAATTTCTATAATATACAAATATGCAATTTAGGTTGAGGGTTTTTTGCATCATGTGCTATTTACAAGAGTTCACCACATAATGTCAGGGGATTTATTTAAAAAAAAAGCCAAGTCCTAGGCAGACTGTATAAATGCCAGGTAACAAAGCATCCCGTTTTCATGGTGTTCATGCACACCGGTGTTTGTTGCACAAGGACATTTATAGCTTGTAACACACATTAGGAGTGAGCACAGCAGGGCACGCCCTGAGAGTACAGCAGCTCCGTCACCTCTGAGAGGAGCATTTGCAACGCACTGGTTCTACTTCCCCAGCTCCAGCCCTCGATCTGTTTGACATTCATGCCAGAAGTGAGACAAGCAAAGCTCCATCCAGAGCAAGATTTTATTCTGTTTAATGTCTTGTTTTCTCTTTTCTTTTCCCTTCTTTTTTTGTTATTTCTTCATTTTTCTCTCTTTTTGGCAGCTTGGAAGACTTCACCTTTTTTTGCTACAAACAGAATACACAGACACTTTAAAATCCAACTGCAGCCTGACAAAAGCACAAATCAAAATGCAATCTGTGTTAAAAGAAAAAACCGTCTCATCTCTTCCCCTCTCCCTTCACGTACGGAGTTCTAAACACCACGGACAGTGCAGACTCCGCAGTATTCAGCCCTAAGGGCTGCCCACAGTTCCCCGACCTGGTGATATGTACAAAGGCTGTCACTGGCATGGCCGCTGTCTGGGATAACCATATGCAGAGGCTTGCGGCTGCTCCTTTCCAGCAGCACCATCCATCCCCACCAACACCTAAAATATTACTAGACTTTGGAATTGAATGCAGGAGTCATGAGCTTACAGCGACATCTCACTTTGGTCCAACATTCAAGCAGAAGGCAATGGATGCAAACACTTTTTCACACTACTACTAGTTAAGAATTTAAAAGCTGAAAGATGGTGAATTCAGTACCTACTATGACTTTTTTTTTCCCCATTCAGATGATGTTAAAAGTCCCAGAACTAAACCCAATAAAACAGTTTAGTGTGGCAGTTTAACACTTAGGAAACTAAGTCACCTTAATCATTGCATCACTTTCAACAGTGTCCTGCTCATCCTCATCAGACTGGATTTCTTCCACAGTCAAGTTTTCATTCAGTCCTAAGGTCGCCGCAGATCCCGACTGCCTTTTAGATGTCTTGACGGAGTTAAGCGAATATGGAGTCAGATGCGCCTCTTTGTTGTAGGCACGTGTAAAAGCTGCTTTGACCTGTTCGGTTGGAAGGAAACACTATGAGCATCAGCTTACCAACTGCAGATTGCTAGCTAACTGCCCCTTGGCTATGGATTCCACATCATCTTTCCTTTAGGAAGATATGACCAAAGACATGTAGAAGAGGACACTCCCAAAAGGACACAGAAAGCATCCACAAGCTGTATGGTGAAGGCTCATTTTAAATGAGTCCCACATAATCCTCAGCTAAGAGCGTGCATCTTCAGATGCTTCTTGCTTGGGCCTCCAATAATCTTAGCACTGTTGTTCTGCTACCACCTAATCCAAGTCACACCAAAGCCACCCTCAGCAGCACTGCACACCTGCCACACCAGCAGCATGTTCAAACTAGCTGTAAACACCTGGTAGTAGTGTAGGTTTGGTCATCAGCAGAGAAGATTGCTCTCTTTCCCTGAGCACCCAACCTGAGACAGGGAGATCACGGTTCAGATCTCACACCTGCCTAGTTTGTAGCAGGGACCTGAGCCGAAGCTCACCTTCTACCAGGTGATGGTCCAACCACTGCAGTGGGCAAGCTGGGCACTGCAGGAGCACCAAAGTCCCCCCAGGTCTGGCATCCAGGCTAACCAGACTGTGAAAGATACAAGCCGTAAGCCAGCCTCTGACTCCCATCCCCACACCATAACCAAGATGGTTCTGCGTCCCCCCTTCTTTGCACGATGGCAAGAAAGGCAGCGCTAGGCACAAAGGTGATGCAGCACACAGCCAGGAGCTTGCCTGCAGAAAGGTACCAGGGTTTTCCCCATCCCTTCTGTGTTCCACTTCCATGCCCTAGACACAGCCAACACCCAGTGAACCCTTACACCAGGGATCAGACTCCTACATACACCTACAACAGGTGTAAGACTCCTGAATGAACAACTGTCTTTTAGGACATAACCCTGAACCTTTAGTAGTATGTTAGACAGCTGATTTACAGAGTACTGTTAAGTAACTTACAGCTAATAAGCAGCTGCACCAACTTCAGCCTTTCAGCAGCACATTCATAATGCCACAGCTACTATACTAGGATTTCTTTTTAAAGACATGGAAGAAAAGGAGGGGGAAAAAAAAAAAAAAATCACTAACGAATTTTACCTTGGGATCCAGCTTTGAGAAAGGACTGGGTTTGCCTCCCCACATGCTTATTTCCATGATGTTTTCAATATCTTCCTTCATCAAGCAGTAAGAGTCCATGAATGTTATAGCTTCTTGTACACCGTCTGCTCCAAAGTCTTTCAAGGGCTGGACAAGCGCATCCCGCAAATACGACAAATACTCCATATTTACTGTCCTCTTGCATGTCTGGGTCCTTTGTCAAATTGAAAGTAGTAAGTAAATCTGCACAACCACCACCACTTGCTCCTAAACACAAACAGCCTGCAGGTAAGGCCCTCAGCAAGTGGATAATCAGCTGCCTTAAGAGTTAACCGCAAGCTGTTCTGTGCCATTCCTTTTGCCGCACCTGCGTCAGGGATAACCGACCCATGGTACTCAAACACCACGCAGCCTGGGGAAGCACAGCCCTAACTGAGAAGCAACAGCTACAGGGGAGAAACAACAATGTCACAGTACTGCTGACTACACTGGAAGTGTTTGCAGTCTGATCGTCCAGATTAAGCGCTAAGAAAGCGCCAACAACAACATACGAACATATGCACAGAACATACACTTACGTTTGTACCAAGCACAGCAGGGAATTAATGGCAGGTAATGAACTACATGAGAACTAAACACCCATACCGATATAACCCAGAAGAGGAAGGTCAGCTCTACCTGAGACTCATGTGCATTGCCAGTTCCTGAATGATACGATCGTGTTTGCCCGCAGATGAAAATTTCCCCAGCCAGCTGGGAAAGACCGGAAACTGGGACATGTAACCTCTCATCAGCTCCCCTGGAAGAACGCTTGCATAAATAGCCTGAAAAAGCAACACACACGCTGAACTCGGATCACAAGGCACTGGTCTCACTGACACCATGACATACTACCCCACTTGCCCACCTGAAAGGGGGTACTGAATACAGTTCCACAGCGGAAACAGCTCGTTCTAGGAGAACGTTTTCTTGGCTGCTTGTTTCTGTTCAACCCTTTTCAGGTTACACCATCTCTTGTACCACCCTATTTGTCATCATGTTCTAAAATAGCTGGGAAATGAACTGGGTTTTAAAAGCCATAAAAAACCAAACCTCTTTGCTTCTCATGTCCAGTTTTGAGCGCAGTCAGACAGCTGACTTCACACAAACAAGCGCTGTGATCTCCACCAGACTGACACAGTGAAGGAGACATTCCCAAAAAAGCACCCCGAATCTATGTACGCTCAGCTAGCCAAGTCCCCAAGCAACCCATCTGTCTGGGCTGCACTAAGCAGAGGCAACAACTAGACAACCTCCAGAGGCCCCTTCCAACTTAATCTGGGACACATTCTCCAATACCAGTCACGATCCTTTAAGGTCAAGTCTCATCAGTGTTTCAGTTATCATCAAAAGTACAGTGACGAAGCTCCAGGCCTCTGTGCTTCGGGACAAACACCAGCCTGCTGAGAGGCCAGGACAGGAAGCACACCAGTGAAACAGCCAGCTTGTGACTGCACGTCAGGAGCGATGTGTGCCAAGGGCTCCGGTGCTTCATCAAGAAGGGTCAAGCTTTTCAAAGTTTCAGAAGACTTCATTTCAAAATACAGCATGGGTTCAACGATATGAATCTAGGAAACTGCTCCACTCATCAGCAGAACAGAGAATACCATATGAAGTATGAACAATATAGAGGTCATAAAACTGTACTGAAGCATCACTTTCTAAGGTTCAGTCTTTTACACCAGATATCCATAAAGCACATGAGTGTTAATTGCTCACCTGTGTTGGAAGGAGATTCCAGTTTTGCTTGCTACGAATTTGTTTGTCCACTATATCACCATCACATATACTATCAGCTGCTCTGCTCAAGAGAACCAAGTGCTTTTTAAGATTTCCTCTGCAAAAAACAAAGCTGACTGTATTAGAAAGCAGAAATATCCAGACAGCTTCTAGTCTAGTTTAACTCCCTGACACGATAGCCTGTGTCAGTTTAGGGTACAGAATAACTCACCCAGCAGCGGCTGGTTTCATGTGTACATAGTTCTCTTGGACGAAGAGAGGGGCTAGGGAATAGTCATGGAAGAAAAGATCCGATTTGTCTATGAGAGACATGCGAGAAGCCTCCTCTCCAGTAGCAAAAACCTTCCGGACAACATCAAAAGGGCCCTGAGTAAATGGTATTTCAGTAAGTTAGTGGGGTGCAGGTCAAGACAAACAATAAGACAAAGCACAAGATCAAAAAAATTACTTTCGTGATGGTACACAGCCGTATCTGAACTCCTCAGTACAAGTTCAATGGTCAGTATTTCCTTCCTAACACTTCACCAGTTTCGAGAACTGTGTTTCATTTCCAATATTAAGAGAATTACCTCCTAAACAGAGGACTCAGAATGAGAAGTATTAGCTTCGTAATTGCCTCTTACACAAGAGACCAGTACATCAAAATATATACTCACTCCTGGATTTACTGCTCTTCAACTGCTTGTGGCAAATCTGACAGCTCCCTGCATCTAGGCTATCAGTGCTTTAGTGCAGAAGCTGCTTATGAAGCCCAGTGACTCCATCAGAATATGACAGTAAAAGCCAATCCAGTATTTTACACTTACCAGTCTGATGTCCTTCTTGGCTCTGCTGGCATCTGTTTTAGCCTCATCATAAGTCAGTGACTTGTCTTTTGCACACCACATATTAAGATTATGTAAAACCTGAAGAACAAAATTTACAATACGGTAGCATAATAGCATTTAAACGGAAAACTCAAGCAGAAAACAGAAAAAAATAGTAATACTGTTCAAATACTACACTGAATTAGTACATAATGTGCTCTCTGAATGGACACTGACGCTGAATTGGTACTGACCTGTCTGATGTCCTGATTTGCTGCCAGGATTATCTCTTGCATAGCAGGTGGTGGGATTTTTAAACCCTCTTTAAATGCAATAGACATCATGGCACCCTGCAACACACACAGTTGAGAAATTGTCACCAGAGAATTCCTATGAATTCTTCACCCTACAAGAACACACTGACACATCTGAAAGAGCGTTACCATGTTTTCCTAGATGTTTAAAGCATGTATAATATAAATTTTTTCTCATAAACATGTCATGCCTTGTCACTGGTGTAAAAAAGCACATGATCATTTTAAAAAAAAAAAATCTTTGGATATCTTTAAGATAGACTTCTAAAATCTGAGAGGCTTTGGGACACTTCATTCTTGGGGAAGGCAAAAAAACTCAGACATCGCATTTTGAAAAGCAGAGTTACTCCGTGAGGTGATCCATTCAGTTTTAAGTGGTGTTTCCAATTCTGTGTAAGTTCTGTCACGTGAGGACAGAAGTTACTGATAGTAATTCAGTGCAGCCCATACAGTCACAGCCGCCTTACCTTAATCTGTTCCAGACGAGGTCTCTGAAAACGAAGATCAAAACAGTAGTGGACCAAGGAACGAATTTTAGGATGGTTGCGGTCATTACACATGCAGATGATGGGTATCTTTGTGTGTCTGATCAAACCAATCAACTCCTGTGATTTAAACACAACAATTACATCAGATAACAAGAACAATTAAAGTGTCATACCAAGCAGCATTAGTCCCTGCCTTAAGTCAGATCCTTGACAGATGCAAGTCTATAAAACTCCTCCTACTGTAATCATGTTTCTACACCATGGAAACCTATGCCCTGTCCTATTATTTTGCTTGCTATTCTACTCGGCCGCAATAATCTGCGGTCTGCCCACTTGCACTATCTACTTCCAGCAATCATGTCTGGACTGTTCTTCATGAAGGAATGAAGATCAATAGCTCAGAGCAGAGCTGTCCACCTGCAGAACTTGGTCCATTTGTCCACAAGCTGGTTTGACCCAGCCTGTGCCTAGAGGGAGCACACAGCCTTCTGACTGTGCCCTGCCAGGAACAATGAAGCACCAGGAAGAGATCAGCGCTTCCCAGTCCAAAGAGCTCAGCCCTGAGGCTTCAGCATTATTAGGCTTACCAGAACAAACTTTTCCTGCTCTGATGAAGGTGAAAATCAGGTCAGTTTCATATTCCTGAAATGTAAACATCTGCATCCAAGCTAAACATCTGTATCACTTTTACTGTCAAAGTACTGCCTGGGACCACAGGAAACCTTTAGAAGCTAAAACTGGAGCTGCTAAGGAGAACACAGGGTGATACTGCCCATGTCACACTGTTCATTCAGTGTTACTGCCTCCTAAAGAGAGCAACCGCCCCAGTCAGACTCCAAACCTCCCACCGCAGGCAGATGTCAGCTACAGAGACTTAGGATAAATCCACCCGTCCAGGAACAGGCACCTGAAGTGCACACACCCAAGTTCGTCACTCCAGCTTTCTTTTCCAGAAGTATCTTTTTCATCCCCTCTACCAATCCATAATTCTTCTTACACAAAGACCGACTTCTAAAATAGGTCAGAGACTTTCTATGGACCATGGGCTGAGGACAGCAGACTGGCTTGAAATATTTTGTGCTATATCTGGTATGTGCTCTTAGCAATGGCATCAGCTAATAACTATAGCAGTTTTCACCTGAATCCCTCCTCTGTCTTCATTGCCTGCCATACCATCCACTTCATCCATGATCAATACATGTTTCCCGCTAACTGATGAGGATGTGCCTGAAAATGAATATGGACAAGAAAATGAGATGGGAATAAAACAGGGTCTTGCTCAGAGTTTTACCCAATGCCTTATATAGGTTAGGTAAGCCCCTCCTAGACATCTGAGGTGGTGGTGAACCTCTTGCTCTGCCACTTCATCACACAAATCTATGTTCACAGAACAGAACTGACTACAACCTCGTGTCATCTTCCAAGAAACAAGGCCCATGCAGCAGAAGAGCAACTGCAGAGTTCTTGAGTAGTCTGCGCAGATTAATAACTGATTCTACTGACCACAGGATTTAATTCTACAGCTGAAGGTGAAATAAAACGGCTTACTCAATGAAGCCATCCCTGTTAGAGCCGGATCCCTCCACGTGATGAACAAGTTAAATTCCTAACACTGCTGTGTAATAAGGAAACTGTCCCTCCTGCAACCGGACTCTTAACACAACACAAATCTTCCTTCAAACAACAGACATACCGGAACAGAAGTCTTTGATACTGGTGTTGTCAAGCGATTCAGTGACTACTTCCTTTAGACTGTTCTTACTGCGAGTGTCACTGGCATTCAGCTCCACGTAGCTATACCCCAGCTCCTAGTCCAAACACAAAAACCACACAAAAAATTAGAACACAGATCAGTAAAAGAGCATATGCATACTCAGAATTAGAAACAGTATTTCAGAGTTCCAGAAGAAAGCTCTTACAACACCATTATCACATACAAACTGTGACTTTGATTCCTTTTTCTCCTTATACTCCTTTTCTCTTGCACTCCAAAAATATTTATAGCCAGACACAGAACAGATATGCCCAGAAGAAACTTTTTTTTTTTTTTTTTTTTTT